>Ga0308164_10000479_pt1 | contig 66452 bp, 63 predicted proteins | sample PhyTR2_FD_201031 | JGI IMG/M metagenome (GOLD analysis project Ga0308164, IMG submission 201031) | Phyllosphere microbial communities from UC Gill Tract Community Farm, Albany, California, United States - DLSLT.R2 | ecosystem: Host-associated > Plants > Phyllosphere > Unclassified | place: USA... | reverse complement strand
TATGAGCGCTGCCCTTAATTTTTTAATTGAAGGGTTTAAGCCAAATCCATTTGCTTCATGCATGTCGGGTAGATAGTATGCCGCAGTTTCATCAGTAAAAGTATCAGGATTGCCACCCATCAGATTGGTAAGGATAACAACGGCTAATTCATCTTGAGGATAAATAAAAAATGTTGCCCGTCCACCTCCTACAGGTGCTACTGCCGGATGTTCTGTCCGGCCTACTGTAGGGAAGCCCAGGGCATATCCATTTAAAAGGTTGCTGAAACCACCAGTTTTACCATTTTTTAAAACTGCGGGCTCCCATAATAAGCTCAGACTTGCTTTGTTTTTTAACAAAGTACCATTTTGCAGGGCAATTATCCAGCTGGCCATATCAGTAGCGGTAGAATAGATACCGGCTGCTGTTCTGTAGAAAATCGGGAACTTAATAAAGCCCTTTCCTAATGGGCCACCATAACTCCATCTGCCGCCAACATTCTGAATGGTAGTATAAGCGCCTGCATCGTGAGGTATAATATCAAAAGAATCGCCGAAACGTGTATGTTTCATACCTACAGCATTAAATTGCCTGCTTTCAATAAAAGCGGTAAAATGCATACCACTTAATTTAGTGATAATTTTCCCTATCAAAACATAACCTGTCTGATTATATTAAAGCGCTCCCCCGTTTTGAACTCCATAGGCAACGCCTTTACAATCTTCAAAGCTGATTCCTCTGTACCATTACCCAACACCATTTCATTTTCGTCATCAATATCTGGTAAACCTGAAGTATGGGTCATTACATCTTTAATGGTTATCTTCTGCCATTCTGCAGGAAGACTGTCCAGATGTTTAGCCAGGGGATCGCTTACATTCAGCTTGCCTTCTTCTGCAAGCTGCATTACGGCAACGCCTACAAAAGCTTTAGTAATTGAGTTGATGGAAAAGACACTTTCTGCAGTAGCCGGGATATCCTGCTCTATATTAGCCATGCCGTAAGTAGAATTTTTAACCACCCTACCATGCTGTATCACTGCCAGCTGAAGAGCTGGAATGCGTTTCTTTTTCATCATACCTTTTATAAAAAGATCTACGCTGTCGGGCTGGTTCTGTGCATGTACACTGGTAGCAAGGGTATTAAGGCATAAGATAATGGCGGGAAAGAGAAACAGGGCTTTCATAATATGGAATTGAAAATGTATATATGGTTAAGACGGTAATTTAACCTCAAAAGTTACATAGCATGAGTTAAAAAAAACAGAGATCATGATTAAATATGATTATCTACATATTTTTATCAATTATATATTGTAACCTTTGTTTAGTATTTAACCAGATAAAGGCCTATAACTGAAGCTTCCTACCCTATCCACAAGTACTTGATGACCCTGTAGAGATTGAGTTATTGTAATTTATCACAACATAAAGATTATGGCACAGTTTACACTAAAAAAATGTGAAACACCTCATGCAATGACGATAGACATTCTGGACGAGGGCAATAACGTACAATCTAATGTACAATGTGATTCAAGGCTAAATCTCACCTGGATCTGGGATGGTCATAAAGATAAAATAGAAGAGAAAGAACGCCTGTGCAAAGAATTAGCGGCTGATCTGGATTATGTTGAAACTACCTTTGGTTCTGGTCTGGCCGAGGAGATCCTTCAGGTACTGAACCAGAAGATTGATAATGCATACATCAATATCTACTGAAAACACGGAAAATTAGCTTAAACTTTACAATTTGTTAATTTCAACTTTTTGCAGCTTTGTATACATTAGCGGCCTGAACCCGCTATAGCCAGTTACCGGCGCCGGGTGTTATAATAATCAAATCTCAGCAAATGAAATTATTGAAAATTGCAGCAGCAATAGGCCTGTCTTTGTGTTTATCGAAATCGTACGGTCAGGTAAAGGGTATTCTAAAAGAATTGCATGATCCAAATTCCAAGAATGTACTGGTTGCTTCACATCGGGGCGATTGGCGTAATGCACCAGAGAATTCCTTGCAAGCCTATCAGCTGGCGATTAACATGGGTGTTGATATCATTGAGATTGATTTAGGAAAAACCAGCGATGGGGTAATTGTGGTGATGCATGATGCCACCATCGACCGCACCACGAATGGAAAAGGCAAGCCTGGAGATTATACTTTTGAAGAAATCAGGAAGTTTCATCTAAAGAATGGATTGGGCCGCGTAACTCAGCATACCATTCCAACTTTAGAAGAAGTAATGCTGCTGGCTAAAGGAAAGGTACTGGTAAACCTTGATAAAAGTTATAAATACTATAATGAGGCCTTTGATATACTGAAAAAGACCGGCACGCTTGAGCAGGCTTTATTTAAGACAGAATTAAGTTATCCTGAAATCAGACAGCTCTATCCTAAAATCCTGGACAGCCTTACTTTTGTGGCAGTCGTTAATCTGGATAAACCCTCGGCAAAGCAAATCATAGAAGAGTATCAGCAGGCAATAAAACCAGTAGCTTTTGAACTCAACTTTCAGCATGATACACTGCAAATCCTCAACCAGAACAAATGGATTACTGATAAAGGGGCAAAAATATGGTATAATTCACTCTGGGCAAGTTTAAATGCCGGGCATGAAGATGACCTGGCTTTTGATCAGGGGAACACTAAAGATAGCTGGGAATGGCTGATCAGCCATGGTGCTACCATTCTGCAGACAGACCGCCCGGAAGCGATGATTAAATATCTGCGCAAACGCTCATTGCATAAATAAAATCATCCCTGGACTAATTTGCTGAGTGTAAAACGTATAAAATCATCTATTTCTGACTGCATTCTTTCTGTAGCTTTCCAGTTACCTGTTTGCAAGGCAATTGCGCATAGCGTATGTATATTATCGCTGTAAAAGTTTAAAAATTCGACTTCAATCATCCTTTCAAGTGTGCCTGCAAGGATAAGTTTAGGGGAAACAGTTTTTGAAGTGATAGACCATTGCAGTGACTCCGTACGTAATGCGTCTTCAGGAGCTGAAATACTGGAACAATCACATGTAGCCATATATGCCGAAATCAGATACAAGCCCTGTTCTTCTATTTTAGTTAGATAGATTGTGTAATTATTCATGGTAGATAATGAGCAAATATCCGCTGTAACAGCTAGTGGCACTTTAAGTTTTATTAATTAATATAATTGTTATATATGATAAAACTTACAGTAATAAAAAAGACACAGCGGTTATCTGTGTCCTTTCACTATATTGTTCAGATTGAACTAATTAGGCATTAATACAGTGTCAATAACATGTATCACTCCATTCTTCTGCATTACATTTGCAATAGTAACGGTAGCTGTCATACCTTTTTCATCTGTCAGGACTAATTTGTTCCCTTCCATAGATGCCCAAAGTTTACCACCGGCAACAGTTGTTAATTCGGCTTTGCCATTTCCTGCTTTGATTGCTTTGGCTATCATCTTAGAATCCATTTTGCCAGCAACAACATGATAAGTAAGAATTTTAGTAAGCATTGCTTTGTTCTCTGGTTTTAAAACAGTTTCAACTGTACCAGCTGCCAATTTATCAAAGGCGGCATTGGTTGGTGCAAAAACTGTAAATGGACCTGCGCTCTTTAATGTTTCAACTAAACCTGCTGCTTTAACAGCGGCAACTAATGTAGTATGATCCTTAGAGTTTACAGCATTATCAACAATATCTTTGTTTGCATACATTGCTGCACCGCCAACCATTGGATTTTTTTGTGCCTGCACCTGAGTAGTAAATGTCATAGCTACGATAGCTAATACCGGGATTAATAATTTTTTCATGTTTTATTTGTTTTGTATCTGGAGATACGGAAAATATTTCTCGCCGGTTTTGCAGTTTTCTGGTATGCATATTGTATTCAGGGTGTAGTCAGCCTTGGCAGATATAAACAATAAAACCATTAAAACTTACAGCTATGGAGTTAGACATACTTAAAGACCTGATTGCCAGAGCAGCTTTTACCAGAAAAGACATGTACGCCAGACATGAAGTATTGAAAACTCAGCGCACTTCAGAAAACTTCGAACTCTTTGTTAAATCAGTTGATGATTTTAATACTGTACTAAAGGAATTGCCGCAGTATATGCGAATCGCCCCTATCTGTTACCATACACCTTCAGAAAGCTGATTGGCATATTCTACCCCATAAAGCTTATTACTTTTTTTTTAAACAATCTGTTATTTAATTAATAATTTAGACGGCCGAATGGAACTGGTGTCATTTCACCAGGTGGATCTAGATGATAAATACGATGCTTACAGTTGAGAAAATAGGCGGTACTTCTATGAGTGCGCTAAAGGATGTGATCAATAATATAATTTTATTTGAACGTACAGGTAAACAGTTATATAACAGAATATTTGTAGTTTCAGCATTTTCGGGGGTTACCAATCTGCTGCTGGAAAATAAGAAAACCGGCAAGCCAGGCGTATACCATCGTATCGCTAAACATCAGGACTTTCACCGTCCGCTCAGCAAACTTACTGCAGAACTGAAATCTATTAATAAAAAATATGTAGAGCTGGGGCTCGACCTTACCGTTGCCGATGAGTTTATTGAAAAACATATAAATGAAGCGCAGCTCTATCTGGAAAACCTGGCTAATATCCTGGCCTCTGGTTACGTAAGCCGGGAAGGCATCTTACAGGCCGCAAGGGAGATCCTTGCTTCTATAGGCGAAAGTCATTCGGCATTTAACTTCAGTAATATACTGCAGAATATGGGCATCAACACCAAACTCATTGATTTAAGTGGCTTTGGTGATCATCTTGCCTATACTATTGACCAGCGAATCAAACATTCCTTTAAAAATGTAGATTTTGAAAATAATATCTGCATTGTAACAGGTTATGCAAAAGGTACTGAAGGTATTATGCGTGAATTTGACAGGGGTTACTCTGAGGTTACATTCAGCAAAATTGCAGAGGTGCTTAAGCCACAAGAGGCCATTATTCATAAAGAGTACCATCTTTCTACTGCAGATCCAGCCCTGGTAGGCACAGAAAATTGCATACCCGTAGGCAATACAAACTATGATATTGCTGATCAGCTGGCTGATGTAGGCATGGAAGCCATCCATCCAAAAGCTTCAAAACCTTTAGAGATTAATGGTATTAACCTGAGGATTAAAAACACATTTGATCCGGCACATCCCGGTACGCTTATCACACGCGAGTTTGTAAGCGATCATAAAAGGGTCGAACTGATCACAGGAACAGACAAATTAATCATCATTGATGTGTACGATCCGCTGATGGTTGGGAATGTTGGGAGCGACCTGCATATTATGCAGATTTTTGCTAATCATAATGTGAGTTATACATTTAAAGCTACGAGTGCAAACAGTATATCTATTGTAATCTGGGAAAGGGATTTTGTAAAGCGGCTTATAACTGACCTTGAAAATAGCTTTGAAAAGGTTACGGTAGAGAAAGTAGCAATGGTATGTCTCTTAGGTTCCAATATGGACCAGCCGGGATTGCTGGCAAAGAGCGCTATGGCATTTACTGAGAAAGGCATTAATATTAAGAGTGCAGGGTTTGCCCTTCGCAAAGTAAATATACAGTTCCTGGTAGCCAGGGAAGACTTTAGCACTGCGATTATTGCATTGAATGAGGCTATGCGTTAGCACCTCATTCAATCATTATCTGGAAGGAAAAGTAAGGGTAAAACATGTTTCCTCCGGCTTTGAATTAACCGTCAGCCTGCCATGATGTGCCAGGGCTATCTGCGAAGAAATATACAGACCCAGACCTAATCCTTCCTTCTGCTGCTCGCCTTCCCCTCTTGAAAAAGGCTGAAATAACCGGGCAAGTTTATCTGATGGGATCTGCTTACCGGAATTGGTTACAGATAAATAGAACTCCCCTTTACTGCAGGCAACTTTTACCCTTACCGGAGTATCAGGGTCTCCATAGCTAAGGGCATTACCTAATAAATTAGAGAACAGCTGGGCGATGCGTTTACCGTCGCATTTTACCGGATCCGCCAGATCATAACTTACCTCAATCTCCCTGTCTAACCAAATTGTCTGTAATTCCGAAACAACCTGGTTCAATATAGGTTCTATCTGTTCATCTGTAATAGGTGTGAGGGTGATGCCCGAGCCTAGTCGTCCGCGTGCAAAATCCAGTACATTTTCGATCAAGCCGGTAATCCGGTAGGTACTGTCGTGAATAATATTAACCAGCCTTATCTGCCGTTCATTAAGTGTATTTCTCAGCAGTAACTGGGCGCTGTTCCTGATTGCTCCAACAGGGTTGCGCAGATCATGCCCCAGAATAGCTATAAACTGATCTCTCAGTTCTGAAGTATGTTGCTCTTCTGCCAGGTTCTGCTGAGAGATATTAAGCTCTTCTATAGCATGAAGGTGGAAGGATATCAAATCAGTAAACAGCTTAAACATACCAATGGTAGCCGCATTGTTCAAATTGGCGGGCCTTGGATCTATTGCACAGAGGGTACCAAAAAACCGGCCATCCTTTAATATAATGGGCATAGATATATAACTCTGGAAACCATAAATCAATGGAGTATGATGTTCCCTGAACCGCTCGTCCTCAGCCACATGATCTATGATCACGCCCACCTTGGAGTTTTCAATTTCATGACAGATGGTGGTTTGGACAGCCAGTTCCTCCCCGGGTTTAAGTCCAAATTCAATATCATCTTTTACGGCACAGGCAATCCATTTGTCTTTAGTAACACGTGCAATCGCCGCAAATCCCATACCTGTAGTCTGGCACACTACCTCCAGGATAGAGTCAACAACCGGGATCTGATTGATAGCATTAATATCTGCTATAAAATTAATATCAGTCTTTTTAATCATGCTATCATTTTCCATACGCAATGCAACTTATAAAGATATTTACAGACTATCAAATAACAGGGGCATGTTTGCAATTATAATGAGCATGAGATTACAATCTGTAAAATCTGATTATCAAAACTTAAATATTAATATGCAACAGCCTGATGTTTTTTACGGAAATTGTATCTTTGAAAAAACACTTCATTTGAAAAATAGCGCAATATCATCTATTGTTTACGACTGTGTAACGGAAAAAACACGTTCTGCGGAAAGCTTTATTGCTGATCACAGTATCTGCTATATACAGTCTGGAATACTTGAATTTGAACTGGCGGGACAAACTATCAGGTTTAGCGAAGGTGAAGCATTTTTTGTAAAAAGGCACCTGCTGGCACGTGTAGTAAAATATCCTGCTGAGGGTGCATCCTATAAATCTATCTGGGTGTCTTTATCGCAGGAAACGCTGAAAGGTGTAAGCGCGGCAAGAAATCTGACTGCCCGTCCCGATGCTGGTCATAGCTCAGCTTTTAGCAGTTTAAATATTGAAGGCCTGCTAAAAAACTACTTTGAATCGCTGCCTGCATACCAGGATGCAGCAGCCGCTGATTTTCTGATTAAGCTTAAGATCGAGGAGGGTATATTTCTTTTGCTTAACCGGCATCCCGAACTGCAAGATGCTTTATTTAATTTTCAGCAGCCGGCAAAAGCCGATCTGGAAATTTATATGAATGCCAATTTCAGGTACAATATTGAAATGAAACATTTTGCCCTGCTGACCGGACGCAGCCTGGCAGCTTTTAAACGTGACTTTAACAAAACTTTTAACATGAGCCCCAATCGCTGGCTGGTAAAGAGGCGACTGGAAGAAGCACGGTATTTAATCAAGAAGAAGAGAAAAAAAGTGCTGGAGGTATATCGCGAAGTAGGCTTCGAGGACCTGTCTCATTTTTCATATGCATTTAAAAAAGCTTATGGCGTAGCACCCTCCTATCTTTAATTATAAAAGGAAGGTAATAGTCCGCCAGGGTCAGGGTTATTTAATGAAGTACTTAAGCGTACTTTTGAATAAAAGCGGGTTCAGATTTAAATATTTGATTCTCCGCCCGGTAAAGCAGTGCCAGTTTATCAACGGTATAGTCAATTTCTTCAGGCGTATTATACCGGCTAAAAGAAAATCTGATTGTATTCCTTTCAAATGTATCACCCAATGCACTTAACACATGCGAGCCGGTAGCTGAGCGGCTGCTGCAGGCGCTGCCACCGGAGGCACAGATATTCTGCTGGTCCAGATAGATAAGTGGCGGCAGACCGTTGGCAGGTTCCGGTACTGAAATACTTAAAACAGTAGATAAACTTGATTTTAGATCGGCAGAATTCCCATTAAACCGCAGATCAGGGATGCTCGAAACCAGCCTGTCAATCATCCGCTGTTTAAGACTGCTGATCTGGACCTGATAATTTGCTTTGTTCTGATACGCCAGCTCAAGTGCTTTTGCCAGGCCCACTATCCCGGTGATATTCTCAGTGCCGCTGCGCTGTCCGCGTTCCTGTGATCCGCCATTTATGAGTGTTCTCACAGGATCCAATGAGCGCTTATACAGAAATCCTACACCTTTAGGCCCATGGAATTTATGCCCCGAACCCACCAGAAAATCGGCATTTAATTCTTTAGTATCATACTGAAATTGCCCCATGGTTTGTACAGTATCGGTATGGAAAACCGCACCGTACTTTTTACAGACCTCTGCAATTCCATTGATATCGTTTAAATTACCAACTTCGTTATTTCCATGCATTACAGAAACAAATGCAGTTGTATTGTCTGCAAGCAGCGTTTCCAGGTGCGAAAGAGAAAGAATACCTAAATGATCATGTTTAATAAAATGCAGGGCAATTTCACCTTGTCTCTCTAAGGTTTTTAAAGTATTTAAAACCGCATGGTGCTCAAATGGTGTAGTGATTGCTACTTTTATATTATTGCTTCTAATCCCGCTGAGAATAGCTGTATTATCAGCTTCGGTTCCTCCGGAAGTAAAGATGATATGATCAGGGTCAGTATTCAGCAGGTCTGCAATAGTTGACCTTGATTGTTCCAGAACCCCTTTTGCCTGCCTGCCATGATAATGTGTTGAAGACGGATTCCCGAAGTTATCAAAAAAATAGGGCTCCATGGCTATAAAAACTTCTGGACTTAAAGGAGTTGTGGCAGCGTTGTCTAAGTAAATTCTCATATTCTATTTAAATTAAAAATGATTGATTTTACTTATCCAGACTAACTCATTTGGAATATTCTTATCTCTCCGCATTGAAGGGAAGGATTTAGCACCTTGTTGATACAGGTTGCTAAGACGTCGCAGGGCCTTTCCCTCAGTCTTTCTGGATAAGTAAATAAGTTTAAGAACTTTTATTGATACAAATATATATAAAGACTACCAAAGTAGTATACTTTATTTTAAAAAATATTATTCTTTCTTTCAGTAGTACTCCTGGTGCCCTCCAGCACTGAAATTATCATTACTTTGTGAACAGAAATTACAATAGCAACAGTGATGGTTAATTTAGAGTGGTACAGGACTTTTAAAGCAATTTATAAAACAGGGACACTGACGGGCGCGGCGCAGGCACTGTATATTTCACAGCCGGGTGTAAGCCTGCATCTAAGTTCACTCGAAAGTTATGTAGGATATAAGCTTTTTGACCGTACCGGGCGGAAAATGGTGCCTACAGAAAAGGGTAAAGTATTTTATAATTTTATTATAGAAGCCCTTTCAAAGCTGGAAGATGCAGAAAAGAATTTTCAGCGCAGTACAGAGATACATACACCCACAATCAGCGTAGGCATGTGTTTTGAAACCTTCCAGATCACACTTGAACCTTATGTTTCTACCCTGCCCTTTAACCTGATCATTCAGTTTGGGGAATATCCTGAAATGCTTGAAAATCTCGATAAAGGAATCCTTGACCTGATTATTACTCCACAAACCGGCACCACTACCAATATTGAACATGAAGCATTTTCATCCGAAAGAATTGTGCTGATGGCAGGAATGGACACGAACGAGGAAGAGTTTGATCAGCTGGTTAAAGCAGGCGATATAAACTTAGTGCTCGACTGGCTGAAAGCGCATAAGTGGTACGGCACTACTGGTGATATGGAACATCTGCGCAGATTCTGGCAATTGAATTTTAACCGGTATCCAGATTTCAGGCCAAACTATATAGTACCTAATCTGAATTCAATTGTCCGCTGCCTGAGCGGTGGAACAGGACTGGCAGTTATTCCCAATCACCTGGGCAAGAAGGAAATTGAAAATGAACAGGTTAAAGTCTTATGGGAAGGTTATAACCTGCTGGAAAATACCCTTTATTTTGCAAGCAGACATAAAGCCATGCACAGCGAAGAAATACAAACCATCAAAAATCTGATCAGGAAGGTAATGTAGCAATACAAAAGCCTTAGCCCGCAATCGACAGAAAATATTGTAATTCTTCTGACAGCTCCTGTGCCTGATAGGCTGAACTATCCTTCTTAGTTCTGGTCAGATTGTCCAGGCTCACAGAAATGAGGGCCAGTTCTTTCTCATCCTGCGGGAACATATATCCTTTCTGATAGGTATACCGGTAATCGGCCATTCTGCCGCAAACCGTACTTTTACAGGTTTGTTTTTTAGTATCTGTTTTCATATTTATTTATTTTACAGTTACAAATTTATGTTTGAATCTGTGCCTGGAATTACATAATTCCAATGAATAATTGTAAAATTCAAACAATAATACAATGATCGATTGGCTTCCCACAAATTTTAACATTTAATAACAATTGAGACTACAGCATTAATTATCATTTTGTTAAACTTGTATAACCTACTACAGCTTCAGCTTGTAATTATGAAATCTCAACTTTTAGTGCTTTTTGTTTTAACTGGTCTATATACTCATACCTGCTCTGGGCAGGAGCAGCAAATTCCAAACCCTTTAGTGCGGGTGCTGGAAAACGCCTATGATCAGGATCAGCAGATCCGCGATACCTTAAACAGGTATGTGGAGAAGTTTGGTCCAGTATCAATGGAATATAAGAAGGTACTTAAAAGGATGATGGTGGTAGACTCTTCCCTGCAGCAGCAGGTATTCCCTATACTTGATAAGTATGGCTATCCTTCAAAAAAGCAAAGCTCAGACAAGGCAAGTAAGGGAGTATTTATGGTTTTGCAGCATGCTGAACTTAACGCACAATTGAAATACGCTCCTCTGCTTGACCAGGCCTTCCTATCTGGTGAGGTAGATAAATGGAGTTATGCCTTTTATAAGGATAGAATCAATATGCGTCAGGGAAAATTTCAGGCGTACGGTTCTCAGGTACTTGGAGATAATCTTGGCAATCTATACGTACATCCTATCCTGGATGAACCAAATGTGGACAAGAGAAGGAAGAAACTCGGTATGGGTCCGCTGAAAGACCATCTGGCCGCAAATGGAGTACAAAATTATGTCTTGCCAAAAAGAGATACTTTAAAGGGAAAAGTGGTAGTGATTGGTCATTTTTGGGATGCTGCACAAAAACCGGTTGCGGGCATAACTGTCTGGCTAAAAGATAAACAGGTAGGTACAGCCACAGCTAAAGGATTTTTTGAAGTTGTCGTGCAAAAATATCCGCAGGAGAAATTAATCCTGTCTTTTATACGAGCGGGTTATCAAACAATCACCTATCCTCTGACGGGCGACAAAGATGTTTACCAAATTTATATGCAATTAAAATAAACCCCGTCAGACCCTACCCATAAAGGGATCACTGAATCCATGCGAGCCAGTTTCGACCCTGCCTGCAAATCGCTGTTCATAATTATCTTTGCCTTTTATCCTCACGCTGAAATCATACCAGCTGTGGCTTCCACTTAGTTCCAGCTTCACAGATGCTGCTTCAGCATTCAATGCTATCTGAATCGGTTTACGTTTATAAGCATTATCAGTAATGATGAGTTCATGCTTTTTTCTGTCTGCCCGGGCCGAAACCTTCAACAGCATATTTCCACTCAGCTTTGTTTTAAAACGACTATCCGATTCATATGCACAACTCAGGTCGATGTCAGTAACGGCTACATCTCCTTTAAATTCCCTGAAAAAACCATTAGGTCCATAAACCTGTAAATGGTATGTCTCGTGTTCAAACATTGATAAGGGAAGCTCCTCTACTACTTTATCACCGGCTTTAACAGCATAGTAACGACTGTTCATTTTGGCCCATTTATTCTGTCCTTTTTCACTGACCAGGGTATTGCCCGGAAAATACATAATATAGGGTGTACCTGCCGTGTTTTTACCATATAACTGTGTACCTGATTCAAATTCCACGCGGATGTTCTTAGATCTGTTATCTAACGATGCATGAACGTATAGCTCATACGGTAATGCAGTAGAGCGGCGTATTCCTTTTTCCTGTTGCGGAAGCATTGGATTTTGAAGCGGATTCTGGTTAATCATGTGCAGATCCTGCTCGCTCAGCTTCTGAAAACCATTTGGCAGGCTTTTAAATTTCGCGTTATAGATGCCTTGAATAAACTGATCTTTTTCTAAAGATTTTGGGGCATTGGCCCGGGTGTCTTCTGCCACACGGAAAACAGAGGTCAGGTCTCCGCATACGGTACGCCGCCAGCTACTGATCTGTGATTCCAATAAGCTTTTACCGGTTTTCTGCGACAGGAAACGTTCCATAAACTGTAAAGAAGACGTATGATCAAACACCTGTGAATTTACCCAGCCTCCTTTTGTCCATGGTGAGATCACCAGCATCGGGACTCTATACCCCAGTCCGATTGCACTTTCTCTTCTGTCCTTAGCGCTGATCCCACGCTTCAGTTCCTGATCCATGCTCACATGTTCTACACGGGTATCTATCCCTGCAGAAGCTTTTCCGGTTTGAGGATTTGCTGTATCTGGTGGCAGAAAAGGTGGTACGTGATCAAAATATCCATCATTTTCATCATAGGTGATGATAAAAATTGTCTTTTTCCATACCTCTTCATTTTTGGTAAGGATGTCCATTACTTCTGAAATATACCAGGCACCATACCATGGAGATCCCGGATGATCAGAAAAATTGGCCGGCGGTACCAGCCAGGATACCGTGGGAAGCTGACCAGCATTTACATCTGTTCTGAACTGGTGCAAAATATCTCCTTTTGGTAACTTAACATTTCTTTTAACCCCATTTTCTTCATAAGCCATATCTACCAGCTCATGATAATCAGGATCATTTTTGTTGGTTGTAAATGCACGGCGGTGGATACTTTTATCTTTTTCGGAAAGCTGGTCAAACTTTTCCTGGTTCCACTGCAGTTGTTCTTTTTGTATAATCGCTAAATATTTTTGTGTTTGAGCAATTTTGTCCTGGAAAGCGCTTTTATCCGCAGCAGTTTCCATCTGCTTAGTAAGCTGCGATATTTCCTGCTGTAGCCTTGTGGCTTCAGCGGAAAGAAATGTCAGATGGCTGGGATGCAGGCGCACATTATACTGTTTAAAGAACTCCAGATCATTATCCGTAAAATTGGAGAGCCAGTCATCTTCTTCACCTTTAAAGCCAACCGGGATACTGAGCTCATTCTGATAGGCTTTCCAGGAAATCCCCATTTCTTCCAGACGTTCCGGGAAGGTAGTCCAGGATAAATCTTTATGATCAATCTCATGATTCCACACGTGGGCTTTAGAATTTTCCTGCTGTTCTGCCCTTACTGTTCCGCTGAAGAAAAAGAGGCGGTTGGGACTGGTACCTGTTAATGAAGAGCAGAAATGCTGGTCGCATACCGTAAAGGCATCAGCCAGCGCATAGTAAAATGGTATATCTTCTCTGTTGTAATAGCCCATAGTCAGGGGCATATCAGCAAAGTCTTTATTGCCCGATTTCTTGCTGTCCAACCATTTGTTGTGCTGGCCGTTATTTCTGGCATCAACCTGATTTTCCCATGAATGTGGAAGGGAGTTCATCCAGGTAGCTTTGCTATCTTTAAGGTTTAAGCGAAAAGGAGCGTAAGTATGTCCTACTGAATTGCTTTGCAGCCATACAGGATTATTATTGGCTAAGCGTATAGCGCGTGGATCGTTAAATCCCCTCACACCTTTTAGAGTACCAAAACAATGGTCGAAGCTTCTGTTTTCCTGCATCAGGAAAACAATATGTTCGGCATCCATAAATGTACTTCCCGGCGCAGCATTTATGGCCAGAGCTTTTTGAATCGCTGCAGGCATCAGATTAAATAATCCGGCAGCACCAGTAAGCAGGCCTGCTTTTTTTAAAAATTCGCGTCGGGTATCAGTCATTGTTTCAGGAAAAATATTAGTACCTGAAATAACGCATTTTATACCAGCTTAGGGTTAATCCTATAAAATATTTACGTTAATTCTGAGTGCCCGCGTCTGTATTGACAGAATTCTTTTGATACACCCTTACATAATCTACCTCCAGGCGGTTGGGAAACCTGGTACCGGCAAGTTCGCCGCCGTTTAAGCCGCCCATTGCCAGGTCGAACAAGATATAATGTTTCTGCCGGAAGGGATGAGGTAATGTACCATTTTCATTTCCGAGTTTATCCATGGCTACTTTGTTGACCAGTACATCATCTATAAAAAGGCTGATTCCTTCGGCATCCCAGTCCATCCGCCAGATATGGAATTCTTCTGCCCATGCGGGGCCACCCAGTTCGGTAATGGATTTAGTGGTACTGAACCATTTAGGTTTGCCGTTTTTACCGAGACTGGCAATATTGGCCAGCACTTTTTGCTGGTAGTACTCCATGATGTCAATTTCACCATTTGCGGGCCAGGTACCTGTTTCACCAAGGGTCCACCAGGCTGGCCACAGACCACTGCTGACATTAATCTTTCCGCGCATTTCAAATCTCCCATATTGAAAGCTCTGCAAACCCTGACTGATCAGACATGCGGAAGTATATTCGATAAATTGAGGTTTTTTGCGCCACTGCTGGCTGCCGGCAACATAAAGCGGATTGGGCTTATGCTCTTTCCTGGCTTCAATAATCAGCATTCCATTTTCACAGAAGGCATTTTCTGGCTGGTACCATTGCAGCTCTTCATTTCTGACAAAGCCCTTTTCATAGGTCCAGTTAGCCGCATCAGGTTTACCCGAACGGTTAAATTCATCTGCCCAGGTTAGGTGATAACCTTCAGCTTTGTAAACATCCCTTACATTAGCTTTCTGTTCTTTTTTAACTGTGCATGATGCCGAGATTAATAAAGTTATGAATGCGACATGAACCGGGAGTTTTACTGCCATACCTGAACTATTTATGCAACCAGGGTTGCTGCTTCTAATTTTAAATTAGGCAACCGGAGCTGCAGCCCTTACTTTTAGATTTTTAAACTGATATTCAGCAATCAGGTGCTTCTTCTCACTAACCAGCGTAAAATCTGCAGGTAAATGGTTTTCTTCATCAAGAATTACTTCTTTGGCCTTATTATATGAACAGCGGTAAAGTTCGCCTCCATTTTGCAGCTTGCCGGCCTTTTCAAACTGATAAGAGGTTTTGTATTCTGCTAGTTTTTCCTGGAATAATCTTTCGATACGGCCCATGGTAACCGTTCTTGCATGAAATAACACTTCCCAATCATCGTATCCACCGTATTTTGCACTGGAAATATCAAATGTTGGTGTTCTTGCTTTAGTTTCATTTGCAGTACCAACCTTGATCATACTGCCTTTTTTAGAACCTGCAATATAGATATAACCGTTTTTGTGTTCTCTTAAAGCGACAGTAACTTTGCTTGGATCGCGCTGAGGGCAATCTCCGGTTATTGTCCGGAAAGTATATTCAGCATTTTCCTCGCCATCATATACATTATATGCAAACACCTTGTTCTCGTCATGCATCTGTTGTAAAAGCTCAGCTGACATCCCCTCACCATTTGCATTTATCAATAAATCATGAGAGATTTTGTGTTTTTTTACAAAGGTTTCCTGCTCTTTAGTTAATAGGTGTTTAATAGTCATGGACAATATTACTCAAATTAATTGGTTAAAAATAAGTTATGCCATTTTTAGAACCATTATTGAAGCAGTTCATCAGATAGATTTCACAGAATTCAGGAAGATTTTCGCGCTGGGTAACAGCATTTTGTAATCATCTTCCGCATATTGCCCAAAAAACATTGAAATTAAGTCTGTTAAACAATCTGATATTCCTATAACTACTTGAAATGTTACGTATTAAGCTAAAACATTTAAGCACAATTTTCCTTTCAGTATCAAACCACAAGCGTCTGATCTATGAAAACACTGTTCAAATACATTATTCCTCTTAAATCTACTTTATTACTCGCGCTGTTAATGGCAATTTTTAATCAGGGCGCCGCCTATTTAGATCCGCTGATTACCGGAAAAATAGTAGACCAGTATGTACAGCACTATGATACTTTAAGCAAAGCTGATTACATGAAAGGCGTATTTCTGCTGGTTGGGCTGGCACTGGCTGCAGTAACTATAGCCAGGCTTGCAAATAACTACCAGGATTACTTCACCAGTATGCTGGTTCAAAAACTGGGGGCAAGAATGTTCTCTGATGGCATCAGACATTCTATGGCTCTTCCCTATTTTGAATTTGAAGACCAAAGCAGCGGTAAAACACTTGGTGTACTGCAGAAGGTGCGGAAAGACACGGAGAATTTTATTACGCTGTTTGTAAACGTATTCTTCATAGGCCTGATAGGACTTGTATTCGTATTGATTTACTCCTTTTCGGTAAGTTACAAAGTTACCCTCATCTACTTAATCTCTGTTCCCCTCATTATCGGGATGAGCCTTTGGCTGACCCGTAAAATTAAAGGCATGCAGGAAGATATTATGTCTCAGACCGCAAACCTCGCGGGAGTAACGACAGAATCTTTACGGAATATTGAGCTGGTAAAAAGCCTGGGATTATCTGATCAGCAAATAGACAAGCTGAATGAGAGCACAAACAGTATCCTTGATCTGGAACTTATAAAGATCAAATCTATCAGGCGGATGAGTTTTATACAGGGCACCATGGTAAATATTGTGAGGGCAGTTATGATGATAGTCCTGCTGATCCTCATCTTTACCAAAGATATTTCGGCCGGCCAGTTTGTTACTTTTCTGTTGTACTCTTTTTTCCTGTTTAATCCGCTTCAGGAACTGGGAAATGTTATCAGGGCCTGGAGAGAAGCACAGGTATCACTGAATCAGTTTAAAGAGATAACCAGTAAGCGAACTGAGCAGAAACCCGATAAACCTGTGCAGCTAGACCGTATTGAAAAGCTGACCTTTGAAGGTGTGGGTTTTGATTACGATGTAGATAAAAGCTCTGTAACAGATATTAACCTGGAAGTTTGTGCCGGTGAAACAATAGCTTTTGCAGGACCTTCGGGATCGGGAAAAAGCACATTGATAAAGCTTATGACCGGCTTGTATGCGCCAACCCGAGGGCAGGTTATTTTCAATAAGGTGGCCGCAAAGGACTTCAGCATCGACGATATCCGCAGAAAAATAGGAATGGTGACTCAGGAAACACAGTTATTCTCGGGATCTATCCGTGAAAACCTGCAGTTTATCAGACCCGACTGTACTGATGAGGAATGTACCGAAGCGCTGAAAAGATCAGCATGTGATACCTTATTGAAACGGGCTGATAACAGTCTCGACAGTTTTATAGGAGAAGGCGGATTAAAGGTTTCAGGAGGTGAAAAGCAGCGCCTGTCAATTGCAAGGGCTTTACTACGAAACCCTGATATTTTAATATTTGATGAGGCCACCTCAGCCCTGGATTCTATCACTGAAGAAGAGATCACCAATACTATCAGGGAAATTTCCAGGAACTCAAAGCTGATAACTGTACTGATTGCCCACCGGCTCTCTACTATTAAACATGCTGATAAAATATTTGTACTGGAAAAAGGCAGGGTTGTTGAAAGTGGCAAACATGATGAGCTGCTAAGTCAAAAGGGTTTGTACTATGCCATGTGGCGTCAGCAGACCAGTCTGGATGCAGCATAAACCTACAAGTTATACCTGTTTGAAAAAAATCGCCGAGAAGCTGATCAGCACAAGAGCTTATCCATTGACTATGGATCGTAGTATGTAACGTTGTATTGAGTATGCCATGAGTAAACGGTGAGTATACAGTGAGTGTACCTATTTCCCCTGAAAAAGGTACACTCACTGTATACTCACCGTTTACTCACCCTATCCTCATATACCACCTACTACCTTCAATCCTACTACAAGCCCTTATACTGTAGCTTATCAGATTCATATCTAATACAGTATACCTCAATCTGCCTGGCATACTGTTTCACCACTGGCCATTCCGCAAGCAAAAGGGCTACAGTCAAGACAGTAAGTACCTGAACGGCACATCAATTATACTTAAGTAGTTTTATTTTAAGCAAAGGTCATAACGTAGTTATTCAGGTCTTTTATTGAAAATTCTGTTGCGCCATAAAAGGTAGTAGTCAATCCATGCAAAATCTCTACCTCGTCCTTCAGACGCTCAAATAATTCATTGATATCTTTTACCTTAATATACAATAGCAATGATCCGCCAGGCTGACGACTAATTTCAGGTAAACGGCCTTCAATACTTTTAAATGATTCAAACATGAGGTTTACCGGTCCATTCTGCACCATTGCCCAAACCGGTTCCGGATCAGCATCCGGAACGGTCACTATGGTTTCGAAACCTAATTTTTGATAATATTTCAGTGTGCTGCTCACACTGTCTACGTAAATGTTGGGTGTTAATGATTCCATTTTATTTGAATTTATAGCTGCAAACCTACCACGGTATATTTTACCAGTATTGGAAATTTCCGGCAATATATCAGTTCTGAAAAGATAGCATTGCTGGTGTTGAGCCAGCATACTTTTTAATCTCATTACAAAAATGTGCCTGATCATAGTATCCGGCTTCAATTGCTATTTGAACCATACTTTTGCTCCGTTGCACCTCCTGGAGAAGCTTAAGCGTATGTACAAAACGTATTATTTTACTATAGCCCTTTACGCTTATACCTACCTCTTTTTTAAAGAGGCGCTCCAGTTTTCTTTCACTCATATAATATTGGTTCAGCAGCCCGTCCATATTAATATTTCCTTTTGCAGTCCTGATATCATGGGTGATCGCGGCTATATCGGTAGGCCTGAGGGGTATTTTCTGCAGGTAATAATGGTCAACTGCAGCATGAAGATCTTTTGCAGACCATATCAGCCTGGCCAGTTGATCATCTTTATAGGGAACCGTAAGGTCAGTAAGTTCATGCTGCAGCTGCGGATAAAACACATTCATACCCCCTGCCCTGAATCGGATACCTGTCAGCGCGATACCAGGTTTACTCAGTGTATCCTTATAAACCGTCATCATACCAACCAGGAAACTATGTTCTTCAGAAGTAAAGATAAGGTCGGCACAGCCATCAGGTAATATCCGGTGCGAATGCTGAGCGGGCTGCTGATCTGGGCTAACAGTCCAGTAAGCCTCAATATAAGGCTGCAACGCCGGATGTGGTCTATATTCAGTATAAGCCATAACTAAAACCTGGTATACAGTGCCAGCTGGATTACATTATTGCTTGTATTTACAGACGCGCCCCTGATAGCCTGATTCAGATAACCAGCTTCCAGGTCAAACTTCTTACTGAAGCGGTAGCCCAAAGCAAGATATGCCCGGCTCTGATCAAACACTTTACCATTAAGCTGATCTTTATGCTGCAGATTCAGAAAGACTTCATTTTGCAAAGCGGCAAAAGGACCGGTTTCAAAATTTTGCTTTCCTTTTTGCAGTGGCAGTATAAAGCGGAAAAAATACCTGAACCGCTGTGCAAATAAATCACCATTCACATTATTCCTTTCAATAAACCGCTGCTCTAATCTAAACCTATGGCTCAGGTTCAACGTATTAAACTTTTGTTTGTAAATATACTGTTCCCAGATACGGTGTTCAATTAAGGTATTGTCACTGGTACCGTCCAGCCGGGTCTGTGTTTCATTCAGTAAATATCCCAGGGTAACCTCACTCTTGTTGTTCAGATAATACGTTATGCCGGGCCTGAATAAAAAATTCCGGAGGTAATCTACTTTATCAGCCGAACGCAGCTGCACATCAAGATAAGCACCCCATTTTTCACTGAGTTTTGTATTGTTGAGTAAGAAAAGCCAGCCGCTGGTCTGGTTTACCGTCTGCGCCTCAACCGTAGCTACTGCAAGCCCCATCAATAGGGTGAAAATTGTAAAAAATCGTCTCATATATATACTGGTTAACCGCTAAAATAATAATAAAATTGATGATTGTGGAGGCCTGATCAAAAGACTTAAGGAGCTGTTATACTTTGAGGTAAAGAGCCTTCACTTTCATTCTTCAATCTGTCCAGCGCCGTAATGACATAGCTGTACCGCTTTCCAGACTGCACAGCAATATCTGTATAACTCTGCCCCGCATCATAGCGGATTGACAGTATATGCTGCGGGTTATTGAGATTGATAGCTTCCCCTTCATTAAACCTGTAAATTACATATCCATAAACCGGTTCAGCATCAGCTGCTGTTACAGGTGGCTGCCATTTCATGTTTATACTGCGGCCTTCAATTGCCATTTCCAGTTGTAATGGCGGATTTGGCGCTACGGAGTCTAACCATAACATAACTGGCGGCAAAGCCGGATAATTATAAAAATGGTTCCGCAGGGAATCGGTAAAGCCCAGTGGATTAATAATCAGGGAACGTGAACTGAAAAAGACGCTGCCTTGTACCCGAAGGTTTTTCCGCAAATACCTGATCTGGTTGGGCAGCTCTGCAGCCTGCCTGAATGCCGGCAGCTTTTTCTCTATCAGCTGGTAGGGTGCCTGTCCTATATACAGATGTTTACCATAAGTATTGTAACTCCACCAGTCTACCATTTTATCAAACGCAACCAGGTTATCTCTGAGGGGCCTGTATAGCTGCGGATTGATATAATCTATCCATCCTTCTTTAATCCATTTACGGGAATCTGCATATTGCTGATAGTAAGTATTACCCCCGCGGGAATCAGAACCAAACTTATTCTGCGATTTATTTGCCCATACACCTAAGGGACTCATTCCAAATTTAAGTTTAGGCTTGTGCTGATGAATACTGTCGCCCAGCATTTTTATCAGTTGATTTACATTGTTTCGACGCCAGTCATCAATTGTGGCGAAGCCCTTTCCATATCGTCTGTAGGTTTCCTGATCAGCAATAGTTTGTCCGGCTATACGATATGGATAAAAGTAATCATCCATATGAATGCCATCCACATCGTAATTGTCCACTACATCCAGTATTACCTGCACAATGTATTGCCTTACTTCAGGAAGGCCCGGATTGAACAGTTTCTTGCCACCATATATAAAAAACCATTCAGGCTTTACATTAGTAATATGTGATGGGCTCAGGGCAGGAAAATTGGAATCCTGCGTGGCCCGGTAAGGATTAAACCAGGCATGAAGCTCCATTCCCCGCTTATGGGCTTCGGTAATGGCCAGTTCCAGCGGATCATAAAATGGATCTGGTGCCAGCCCCTGCTTACCGGTCAGAAATTTTGACCAGGGCTCGCGGCTTTTCGCGTAAAAAGCATCGGCCGCAGGCCTAACCTGGAACATTACCGCATTGATGCCGGTTCGTTGATGTTCATTGAGCAGGTTAATCAATTGTTTCTGCTGTTGGTCAGCATCACTGTTTGCTGCAGCCGGCCAGTCTATATTTTCTACAGTAGCAACCCAGACACCACGAAATTCACGTTTCGGAGCAACTTCCATAGTAACTGCCTGGGCTTTTAGCTCAGCAGATAAAAACATCAGAAATAAAAATGGCAGGATCCGGCTTGTATACATTTCTTAACTTATTTGGAAAAGCCGCAAAATACGGAAATCTGATTGCTAACCTGCGGATAAATTCATTGATGTCACACATATTTTATACAGTTAAACTTGTCAATACAGAATCGATAGCAAATATATTTTTAATGCTAAAAACTTTTAGAAAGCACAAAAATTGGTATGGCTTAGAAAAAAATATTTTATTGAAATCATTCCTTGAATAAAGGCAATGCTATTTGTATATTTATCTTCAAGTCAGCATGATAGAAAAGCTGACGCTCTCATTTAAAATGATCTATCATGAATACCAATACTAAGGTACTGCACTCGATTTGGAACAAATCGGCAGACATTGCCACCTCAAAAGATCAACTGCTGGAGGATTTAAAAATTGATGAATTATTAGGCAACATCTTCTGTCCCGGCCCACATTACTATTATGTTGTAGATTTTTATGACCGGCAGCTCAAATATGTGAGTCCTTCTATCAGTGAAGTACTGGGACTGGATTATAATGCGGTGAGCTTTGATGATATTATCAGGCAGGTGCACCCGGATGACATCAGTTATGTAGCAAAAGCAGAAACCGCGGTGCTCAACTACCTTTATCAGAAAGCAAGAAGGGATTTTGTAACTGAATATAAAAACAGTTACTGTTTCCGTCTTAAAACTAAAGATGGCAGTTATAAACTATTCCAGCATCAGTCGGTTATTCTTACTACTGATGCAAAGGGCGGATTTGCCAAGGCTTTGAATATCCATACCAATATCAGCCATTTCAGTGCGGTAAATAATTATAAGGCTACCATATCAACGGTGCTCGACGGGCAGGAATTTGTACATCTGGATATATTAAAACATAGTGAACACCAGTTACAGCAAGCTTTATTCAGTCGCCGCGAAATTGAGATTATACAATTGATTGCAAAGGGCATGAACAGTCAGAATATTGCAGACACCTTATATATTTCCAGTCATACTGTAAAAAAGCACCGTGTAAACATCACCCATAAATCTGGAGTTAAGAGTACCGGAGAATTAGTAGCCCTGTGTATTAAAGAAGGACTGATTTAGAGAAGAACAAGGTCGGTTAGCTGTTAGTGTTACCTGAAGCTGAGCTGAAGTTTAACTGTATGGTTGTTATTTGCGCCAATAGTCCATTTTGGGCCGGTTTGAACAATCTGCACAGCATAGTCGTCAATCTCCTGTTTCCCACTGCTTTTAACCACTATAAAATTACCCGGCTGGCCATAATCATCTATGCTGAATACAAGCCTTACTTTTGCCTTTTGCTGGTATCTGGATGTTCTTTGCTGCAGGTATTCTTTATAGCTGGCCCAGCCATTTATTGGCTCTGGCTTATTTGCAATTTTTTTTGTTTTACCAGAACGTACAACTACTACTTCAGCCAGGGCCTGAGTTGATGGGCTCAACACAACATTTAAATTACTATCCAGCATATTGCCCAGCTTAACAGACCGTGCCTCATAACCAATTATATTGACCTGAAGTGTTTCTCCTTTACCAGGAACTTCCAACGTGAAACGTCCATTCTGATCTGTGGAAGTACCGGTTGAACTGCCTTTCAGCTTCACCATAGCTCCCGCAACCGGAGTTTTATCATCTGCGGAGGTAACGATTCCACCAATCTTCATTGTTTTGCTAACAGCTGCTTTTCTTGAATTGATAGTAACACCGGCAACCCTGCCTTGTAAGGCAGTCTCAGGAAGCGTGTTAGTGTTGCTGATCATAGCGCTGGATGAAGTGATTACTACCTTGTTCTGTACAGGAGAACTTTTAACCACAATCTCAGCTAAATCTCCCGATGCCTGATAAAGCGAATCATTTTGACTGAGCGGGATAACGCTGGCAACTGCTATCCTTGCTCTTGCTGCTGAGGGGTTGATCTGCTCAGCCGAAACAACCGCTTCTGCTGGATTAAGGATACTGTTTTTTGCTTTAACAATTGGGGCAGTTTTGTTTGAGGCGATCATAGTGGCCAGTGCAGCCGGTTCAATACCGGATGAGGCCGCTACAGGTTTTTGTATGGTATCTGGTATTTGAACAGGTTTTGTGCGTACAATCTGCGGGCTCTTTGCTATCCCGGTATTGCTCACCCTCTGTCCAGGTTGTTTAAAAAAGAGAAAGGCAGCAATAGAAGCACATAGAAACAATGAGGCAGCAACCGCCCAGCTTCGGTAGGGATAAAGTTTTTTTGAATAACCCTTACCAACTCTTTCATTGATACGTTCATGAAGGTTTTGAAGATTTAGTTCGTCCTCCGCAGCGGTACCACTTTCCATTCCGATCATCAGGTCCATTAATTCCGGATCGTCCTGTGCACGTCTTTCAAGCTGGTACATAGCACGCTCATCAAGCTCCCCATTGAGGTACTTTCTGATCACTAATATGTCAGTTTTACTATTCTCCACGATTCTTATCCATGCAAATTTTCAAATTCCTCTTCCCGTTCTGGATATAACTTTTTACATCGTTAAGGCTAAATCCTGTAAACTCAACTATCTCTTTGTAACATTTTTCCTTCAAAAAAAACAGATCTATACTGAGTTTCTGCTTTTCCGGAAGCTGCTCTACACAGCGTTCCAGTGTACTCAGTGTCTTTTCTTTGATCTGATCATCCTCCTGATGCAAAAGTTCAGGAAATTCCACAACATCATCAAAAGATACCTGCTGTATTTTTTTTCCAGCCCGTAACTGCATCAGGCAGTGGTTACGGCTAAGCACGTACAGCCAGCTTCCAAATTTCGCGATTTCCTGTTTATTAACCTTAACAATCAGTTCCTCAAAAATTTGCATTACAGCATCCTTGCTTAATTCGGCATCCTGCAGATATCGCTGGCAAATGTAATAAACCATTGAAGAATGCGCCTGGAACAATTCTCCAAGTACAGCCAGATCTCCCGTTTCACGATAGCGCTTTAAAAGGAGCTCATCACTTGCAGGTTCAGATTTTCTGGAGTTGCGGAACAGATTCATTCACCGGCAAGCTAAAAATTTTTTTTAATTGATTTATGGAATTTTCTAAAATGCTGCATCCCCCCGCAAAACCAACGTTATGAAAAGATATATGTATTTAATGATGCTGTTTATAACCCTCACCGGATTCAGCAGCACTGAGAGAACCATTACTGGTACAGTTTACAGCGATGATGATAAGTTACCTTTACCCGGGGTAATGGTAGTAGTAGAAGGAACAAAGCTGCAGAGCATTACTGATAAGCAAGGAAGGTACCTGATAAAAGTACCAGAGGGAAAGCATGCTTTGCTATTTCTCGCTCTTGGTTTCGAGCAGCAGAAACTATTGATCGGAAAGAAAGACACAGCAGATATTTTTCTTCAGCCATCTAATACCAGCCTGCAAGAAATTGTGGTAGTTGGTTACCGGCCACAGCAAAAACAGTCAAGGGTTATGGCACAGAGTTCCTCATCTTACAGCCCTACAAACAACACTGCGCTGGCCGGTAAAGTAGCAGGCCTGGCGATTACCCGTACACGCAGTAATTACGCTCAGGAAACAGAATCTTATAAGGGCTATACGGAGAATAAGTTTTACGACCCAAAATCAGTACCTCTTTCTACTTTTGCCGTAGATGTGGATGCCGCATCATACAGCAATATCCGTCGCCATATTAATAATGGAACACTGCCTCAAAGAGATGCTGTCAGAATTGAAGAGATGATCAACTATTTTCAATATGACCTGAGCGGACCAACTGGTGACGCCCCGGTAGCCATTCATACCGAACTCTCTTCGGCACCCTGGAACACTAAACATCGCCTCCTGCGGATTGGTCTGAAAGCTAAATCTATACCTACCGCTCAGCTTCCGGCATCTAATTTCGTTTTCCTGATCGATGTGTCCGGCTCTATGTCGGACTATAATAAATTACCGCTGGTGCAGTCTTCCTTAAAACTACTCGTAGACCAGCTGAGGCCTATTGACCATGTGTCAATAGTCACCTATGCAGGCAATGCGGGCTTAAAACTGGCAAGCACACCCGGCAATCAGAAGATGAAGATTAAGGATGCAATTGAAACACTGGATGCAGGCGGTTCTACAGCAGGGGGTGCAGGAATTAAGCTGGCTTACCAGATTGCCAGAGAAGGCTTTATTAAAGGGGGTAACAACCGGATTATCCTGGCCACCGATGGAGATTTTAATGTTGGGGCTTCCAGTGATGATGATATGGAACGACTGATTGAGATTGAAAGAAAGAGCGGCGTAAGTTTATCGGTACTGGGTTACGGGATGGGCAACATAAAGGACAGTAAAATGGAAACACTCGCTGATAAAGGGCATGGTAATTATGCTTACATAGATAATATCAGTGAAGCGCGCAAATCTATCGTGACTGAATTCGGGGCGACTCTTTTTACAGTGGCTAAAGACGTGAAACTGCAGATTGAGTTCAATCCTGTAAGGGTAGCTGCCTACAGACTGATTGGTTACGAAAACCGTTTACTTGAAAAGGAAGACTTTAATAATGACCAGAAGTTAGGAGGTGATATGGGGGTTGGACATACCGTTACTGCTTTATATGAGATTGTGCCGGCTGGCGCGGCAGATGATTTCCCAGGAGCCGTTGACCAGCTGAAATATCAGAAAACCTCCGCTGCCCCTTTTCAAAATAGTTCAAATGAAATGGTGACGGTAAAATTCAGATATAAAAACCCCAATGCCAGCAAAAGTAAACTGGTGCAGGTTGCCGTAGAGGATAAAGCCCTGCCGCTGCAAAGAATGAGCAATGATTTCCGTTTCAGTACTGCAGTGGCAGAATTTGGAATGCTGCTGCGCAATTCTGAATACAAACAGCAGGCAGACTATGATCAGTTGATTGCCCGGGCCAAAGCTGCCAGGGGAAAAGATGAGGAAGGTTACCGCACCGAATTTATCAGCCTTGCTGAAAGTGCAAAACTGCTCAGTAAAAGCCTGATAGCCGCAGAAAAATAGCTTGTGGGGCCGCTAGTTTGGGTCGCCAAAGCGGGCGCCCTAACTTGCGGCCCTATTTTATAGGGTAATCGATATAATCACATACTTTCAGGCCTGTAATTTCGGTACGGGCGTCGCCCAGATGAGACTGATAGCTCATAAATAGACCTTTAACCGGAAATTTAAAGTTGAGATACCAGCTCTGGCCGGTACCAGAAAGGATCATTGCTTTTTTCCCTTTTATGGTATAGGCAGATGCCTCTGTCTGTTTTACCGGCTTATCAAAAATTACATGTACACTATTACCTGATGCGGCCATTTTTACAATCTGGGCAGGCAGCACATCAAGCGAGGGGTCTCGCACTTTAGTAGTATTGAGCGCATAAATATTGATCAGTCCGGTAGCAGGATTAAAAGTTACTTCATTTGCTCCGGAAGAACTTTTTACCCCATCCAGCTTCATACCAGACAACAATAAAGACATATCCCTATGGCGGATATTATAATGGACTCTGCTTTGGTCAATCGTTATCGTCAGCTCGTTTCCGCTTAGTACATACTTGATGGTTGTATCTCTTTTAACCTCAAAATACTCCAGAAACTCCTGTACATTAGGAACCCATAACCTATCCTGGTTTTTATTTTTAGGATGCTTTAGGGCGTAGGTATAAAAGGCATCTACATTATCTGGTTTACCCGGACCATGAGTAAAATCGGTACCGAATTCTTTATTTCCATTGTCAGAGGCATCAAAGATCTCATCTATATAGGCTTTTTTATAGGCCATTTCATCATTTCTGAATTCGTCTCCACGGTAAGCCCTGTCAAGGTTGAAAGGTTTTTCTGGTACATTGCGCGAATTCATTCTTCCCCATCGGGTGAGATCGCTGTTGCCTTCGTTGCAATTGCTGTAATGGCAAAGATAGCCTGTATTTAAGAAGGTATACATGAAGCCAGGTTCGGCAGCAGGAGTTGTACCGATGAGCGGCCGGATCCGCAGCTTGTCCCAAAATATCCTCTCAGCTTGTTTTACATCATATAGTCTGTTGTAATAATTAGGATTAGAAGGCCCGCCGCCATGTTTCCAGCTATGGTTGCTTATTCCCCAGCCGGCATTGATCATCTGCCTGGCTTCCTTCGCACTAAAGCTGGCCGGGTTCTCAGCATTTTCATCCTCCCTCATTCCCGCGGCGGGGATAACGAGGGTTCCTCTAAAGGCGATCTTCTTGCCAGTACCATCAGTATATTTTAAACCGGGGTAAGTTTTCCCGTTTAAACGGGATTTTCCACCATTAAACAAAGGAAATGCATGCCAGTACTGATTGATCAGGGCATCATCAAAACCAAAGCTTAGGGCCACTTCCTTATTGTATTTAAAATCCGCAGTTACAATATCTGGTTTTGCAACCTGCGATACTGTAGCTTTAATAATAATTAGATCTGAAGACAATTCCATACATCAATATAAACATTATGGGTGGAACTTAAAAGAATATTTCTTCATGACCAGGAGGTGGTATTTTGTTGTATTAAATGACTTCTGGGATGTCCAGTACTTCTTTCAGAGCGTTCATAAACTCATTTTCTGTAATAGGTTTTACAATTACACCGTTCATACCCGCCTTCAAATACTTGTCTTTATCTTCTTTAAGGGCATTTGCCGTGAGGGCCAGGATAGGCATTTTACTTTTTGCAGTTTTAAATCCTCTGATTGATTTGGATAATTCCACACCACCCATCAATGGCATTTCAATATCAGTTAAAAGCAGGTCATACTGATTATCTTTAATCAGTTTCATCGCATCGGCACCGTTGATAGCAGTATCATAACTTACTTTCCATTTTTTCAGGATAGTGGTTACCAGGAGCAGGTTCAGGTCATTATCATCAGCAACCAGCACATGTTTCCCTTCCAGATCTTGTTTCCTGCTTTGCCCGATTAATGGAATGTCAGCTTCCAGCTTATCTACAGCTCCAGCCAGTTCATAGGCAAGCTGGAAGCTAAATACTGAACCTTCACCTACTTTACTGGTAACACCTATGGTACCACCCTGTAATTCAACAATCTTCTTACATATAGCCAGTCCCAGGCCGGTACCTTGTTGTGTAGCCTGTTTCTGTGCGGCTTCAACCTGGGTAAATTCTTCAAAAATCAGCGGCAGCTGATCTTCATCAATACCTATCCCGCTGTCAATTACCTGCACTGATAGAACGGCTGATCCTGAACTGTCAGGACTCATCCAGGCTTTCAAATAAATACGGCCTTTAGGCGTAAATTTGATGGCATTGTTTAATAAGTTAATGATAACCTGCTTAAGACGCAACTGATCCCCCATTACAATCAGTTCAGGATCAATGTTTATCTCCTTAATCAGTATCAGAAACTTATTACTGGCAAGTATTTCCATATTAGTGAAAACCTCTGCAAGGGCGGTATATGGCTTGAACAGGGATTTGTCTATCTGCATTTTACCTGTCTCATACTTGGAAAAGTCCAGGATTTCATTTACCACATGCAGCAGCATCTGTGCAGAACTGCTTACCGCCTTAATCTGCTCGGTTTGAGTAGTATCGAGCTTACTTTCCATGAGTTGTTCTGAAAACCCGATTACTGAATTGAGCGGGGTACGTATTTCGTGACTCATACTGGCAAGAAAGGCCATTTTAGAGGAAGCATCCTGCTGTGCTGATCTGGTAGTAAAGACCAGGTTCTCTTCATTTTGAAAGGTTTTCCATACCGTAAACAGTAAAAGGAGTACTGTAGCAGCCAGTAAAACAAAGAATAAAGTTGAGATCTGTCCGAAGTCATAAATAACCTCCTGCAGGTTATCATCTAAGGCTAACTTGCTCTTGTCAATATAACTCTGTTCCTCTTTTTTATATTTCCTGAGATCACTAATAATAGCATCTATCAGCTGTGTATTTACTGTATATAACCTGAGTTCATTATTCTTGATCCGCTCATTCAGATTGAACAGGTCTTTATAATGATTTTCATCTGCAATGTCTGGCTTCTCTACAAATCGTGTGTGTTTAATAATAGAATCAACTTTGTTTTTAACTGTATTAACAGAATTTGCGCGTGCAGCATTCTCCAGACGTTCAGATTTCTTTCGTGATAGCGCGCTGAAGACCCTTGAAAAAAACCTCTTCCTGGTACGCGGCGCTACCGCCGCCTCACTCACTGAGTCTTTTTTAATTTTATTCGAGATCTTATTGATGAGTACTGACCTGAATGCAGTATTTTGCTGAGGTAATTTCTCTGGCTCAACTGTTTTGGAAATTCTTAACAGGCTATCAGTCAGTGAAAGCAGTTTAAAGTACTCTTCTGTTTGCCGCGATTTCTGCTCCAGCAGATTATCAAATGTCCTGCCTGATTTATCTAATTTATCAGGTCTCCGTGCATTGATCTTGTGAATGGCAGCCCTCACGAAGTTTATCTGCTGGCTGAACTGTACGTAGTATTTATCATCTTTGCTGAGCGCATACATTCTGCTGCTATTCCCGGCAGTGTATAGTGCCACCACACAACTGTCTATCAGATCAGAATTTCCCCTGTTTTGAATAACCTTGCTAAAATTATAGCGGAGTTCGGCAGCTTTTCGATAATGAAAATATAGATAAAACGCAGAAGCAGCCATCACAACAGTAAGAAAAACAATTAAACAGTAACGTAAAATTGAAAGATTCCGTGTTTTAAAGATCATTATACAGTCTGAAAAAATGATAGAAGATAGGCAAGCTAAGACTGAAAGGCAATCAGGATGCCAATTATCAGGTTAACTCTACTGGGGAATTGTTTTGTTCAGTATGATCCAAATGGATTTTTGAAGATATGGTTATAAGATTACAACCTTTATGGCCCTGATTACAATTTAAATGCCATATCTCAGTATTTTCCGTGACTACTTCAGAAAAATTATTTATTTTACTAAAAATTTCAGCTGCCTAAAGTTCAATGCTACAAAACCTAAGATATTCTACTTATTATATTACCCGGTATATATTCCTGACACTGCTGATCTTATTGACCAGCCTGGCTTCAAAAAGTCAAATTCCCTGTAAGATAAATGGCAGGATAAATGACCCTTCAATTTTCAGGTATGCCTGTCTGTATATTTCAAAAACCAAGAAATTAACCCTTGCTCCTATTATCAATAACGAATTTCATTTTAACTTATCCAGACAGCAGGATGATGTTTTAGGCATATTATTTCTTGGAATCGATTCTCTGCCCACTATAAAAGATGTAAAAGAAAACGGAGTAGCAGGTTACTATCAATCCAGAATGATAGCACTGGAAAATATGGACATTTGTATTGATGAAAATATGAGTGATGCGATGGTCTATGGAGGGAATCTGACTAACGATCTTGAACAGATGAACAATTCTACAAGGAACCTTGATTTTAAGCCCTTCTTTGAGCAGCATCCGGATTCACCTATCGCGATGATCTTGCTTAAATCTTTAACAGTTATCAGTAAGAAGCCTATATTTGCTGCCTACGTAGATTGCGAATCATATTTCAATGATTTATCTGACCGTTTGAAAAACTCAGCTGAAGGGAGAGAAGTATGGGCTAAAATTAATGAACAGGTAGCTTTACAATGACCGGAGTACAGCGCCCTGCGTATTAACCTCCAGAATGTGAGGAACGCCGCATTTTAGTGCAAAATTATCACGCTGATGGCCAACCGGAAAATTAAAACATACAGGGTAACCGTATGCTGACACTTTCTCCAGTACTATTTCATGTATTGATCTGCCGAATTCTTCACCAGGACTATCGGGTTTAACCTTAAACCCGCCTATTACTAATCCTGCTAAATGGGCCAGTTTTCCACTCAGTTTCAAATTCCACATCATCCTGTCAAGATGATATAGATACTCACCGGTGTCTTCCAGAAACAGTATTTTGCCTCTGGTATCAATATCATACTCAGTTGCTGAAAGACTGGCAATAATACTGAGGTTACCACCTGTAAGTCGTCCTTCACCCCTGCCATACTGATTAAACTCTGATGCCTCTGCAGTGTATTTAAAATCCTGCCCGGTTAAGGCCTGCCTGATCGATAAAATAGTAGAAACCTGTATCGGCTCTGCCACAGACCAATTGTCTGGAAAGCTATTACACATTTTGGAGTGCAGGGTAGCAATGTTAAAGTTACTGTTCAGATGATTATGCAGCACCGTTACATCACTGAAACCGATAATCCACTTTGGCCGGGCGATATACTTGTTGAATTGCAGTTGTTCAATAATCCTGACGAGGCCATACCCACCCCTTGCACACATAATTGCTTTAATACTGGTTTCATCCAGCATCTGTTGCAAATCGTTCAAACGTTCCTGTTCTGTTCCTCCAAAAGTAAAATCCTTCTTTCCTATACTGCTCCCAATATGTACGTTAAAACCCCAGCTTTTTAACAGCATAACTGCAGGTGTAATTTCATCCAGCGTAATATGGCCGGCCGGACTGCAAATGCCAATTATATCGCCCTCTTTCAGATATGGGGGAATAATAACTTTCGGTTTTGCTTTGTCATTTAAAGGCCCCGCAGCTGTAGTCAGTCCAGTAAATACCGCTGCAACACCTGCCAGCGAAGAAATAAAATACTTACGGTTCACGTTTAGAGATTTGAACTGGTTCCTGGTTCTGCAGGGTAAATTTAAAAGTACTGCCGCTTCCTTCTGTGCTGTCAACACTTATTTCTCCACCATTGGCGATGATAAAACCCTTACACATGATTAAGCCCAGCCCGGTGCCCTTTTCTCCACCTGTTCCAGGGGTACTTTCGGACTGGATATGGAATATAGTAGATAGCTTGTCCTTTTTAATACCCAGCCCATTATCTTTTACAAAAAAGCTGGTATACCCAGGCCGCTCTTCAGCAGATGTGATGACAATATTACCAGCGGGTGGACAATATTTGATGGCATTGGAAATGAGGTTCCGGACAACAAAATCTACATGCGCAGGATCAGCCCAGATCATGGTATGCTGCACAATATTATCTTCTATTATGATCTTCTTTTCATCCAGCGGTACGCGTAGAAGTGTTATATTTTTAACGATAATTTCTTTAACATCTACATATTGCTGACTCAGGTAAATACCTTTTACCTGCGCCTGCCCCCAGGTAAGAAGATTATCCAGCATCTGCATTGATGTCTTGCTATGAACAGAGAGCTTCTCGATAATTTCTTTGCGTTCAGCCCCGCTGAGGTCATCGTCGTTCAACAGGGCCAGTATTCCTATAACATTCGCCAGTGGACTGCGCAGGTCATGCCCTATAATTGAGAACATTTTATCTTTTACAGCATGGTGGGCCTGTAATTCCACATTTAATCCCGTAAGGCTTTTGTTCACTTCTATCATCTGCCTGTTAAGTTTCTTAGACCTCAGATAAAAGTAAATGGTGATAATCAGGATCAGCAAAATGATGCAGGAAACCATCAACATGCCGCCCCTTACCATCAGGTTTTTATGATTGGTTAACTTGAGCTGATTGTTGTCTGCATTAGATTTCTGCAGCTGATAACTGGAGTTCAGGTTTGCAATTTCAAGTGCCCTTTTCAAATTAAACAAACTATCAGATGTTTTTCTTTCTGCTCTGGATAACTTTAAGGCCATTTTATAATCATGGTGACCTTCATAGAGCGAAGACAGCGACTTTATAGCGCGGATATATGTTTCGGTATCACCATGTGCCAGCGATTTGCTGATACAGGAATCTATATAGGCTTTCGCTTTATTGAAATCTTCATTAGCCCAGGCATCAGACAGTGCCGATAAAAGCTGCATTTCGCGCATATAGAACTTATTACGCACAGCAATGGGAAGGTTGGTATTTAATATTTCCCGTGCGTCTTTATAACGTCCAAGCTTTGCGTACGCAGAACCCAGATTGGCAGCAAATGCCAGGTGCAGACTTTGATATTGAGGAGAGTTACTGATCTTATATCCCTTTTCAAAATAGAGCAGTGATTTATTAACTTCTCCTTTCCTCAAAAAAATCCAGCCTATACCGTTATATATTGCCAGCGTTAAGCCAGAAAAAGGTAATTTCTTATCCAGCTTTTCTACCTTTTTATAATAGGAATAAGCAAGATCTAAATTATTCTGCCGCTCATGGGTAGTGGCCAGTTTCAGATAGCATTCTACAATTCCCTTTGTGCTTTTTACACTTTCATAGATCTTCAATGCATTAACAAAGAATTGTGTTGCTTCCGGATAATCTGCCCGCCTAAGTTTAAGCACGCCCAGCCGGTTATATTCATCAGCCAGACCCTCCTTAAAGTTTATCTTTTTAAATGCGGCAATGGCTGCCTGGTACCTTTTTTCTGCCTGATTGAGCTTACCCTGGTTCTCATTGATAATACCTATCTGGTTGTGCATCTCCCCTATCCCCTTAAAATCTTTGTTTTTCACAGAGATCTCCAAGGCAAGATTTGCAAAATAAATAGCAGAATCTGGTTTATAAAAGCGATAATACATAACCAGGCTATTATATTTTTCAATAATGCCGGCATCTGGATTTATGCGGATTGCGGTCTTTGAGGAAGGTTCCTGTGCCTGCAGCTGATTAATGGAAATACCAGCGGAGATAACATACAGAACAACAATTACGAACTTAATTTTTTTCAGAAAATTCATCGGGTATTAAGGCGCCAAATAGACAGTATCAAATTTAATAAAATCTATGAGAACTTTCTGATGATTATTTTAGTACCCTTAAGTTTAATGCGCTTTATCTTCCAATAACCTAAAAATCTTATCATGAAGTGACTTTGGATCAAAGGGCTTGTCAATAAAGTCGTTAACTCCTGCTTCGAGCGCAGCATTTTTCTCGTAATCAATTACTGAAGCGGAGAAGGATATAATCGGGGTGTCCTTTTTTGGAGTAGTAAATTCGTTCCTTATTTTTTTTGTGGCTTCTATCCCATTCATTACTGGCATATGTGTATCCATCAAAATAAGACTGTAGTCTTTATGTTTTAATTTTTCAAAAGCTTCAAGACCATTTTCTGCCACATCTACCGTTACATTCCAGCTTTTTAAGATTTTTATAGCCACAAACTGATTAATAATATTATCCTCGGCCATCAGGATGTTAATATCATGAAATTTCGACAATAAGGTCAGAGGTTCAGTATTCTGGTTGGCTGCAGTTGTTTCCTTGCTTAATTTAAAGCGGTTCAGGAAGGTGAAAGTTGTTCCCAAACCAACTTCACTCTCAACCTTAATTTCACCCCCCATCAGCTCTATCAGTCTTTTAACAATAGAAAGTCCTAATCCCGTACCCCCAAACTTCTGCCAGGTTTTATCTTCGATCTGCTCAAAGCGCTCAAATATCCTGTCAATGGAAGAAGCTGATAATCCAATACCCGTATCTTTAACCTTAAACTGCAGCAAGGCAGATTCCTCATCTTTATCCACCACGTTAAGGCATACTTCTATCTGACCTGAGTCTGTAAATTTGATAGCATTATTGATCAGATTAATCAAAATCTGGTTTAAGCGTAATGCATCGCCCATAATCAGCGCCGGAACATCTTCTTCAACAAAGGATTTTAATTCCAGGCCTTTTTCTTCAGCAAGCGGCTTGGTTAAGCCGCAGATGGTTTGCAGCAGATCGATGACATCAGTGCTTTCGCTCTGTATAGTGATCTTGCCGGCATCAATCTGCGAACTCTCAAGAATATCATTTACAATCCCCAGAAGGGATTTAGATGAATAATCCATCAGCTTCAGCATTTCCTGCTGATCTTCCGTTACCGCAGACTCTTCCAATAAATGTGTAATACCAATAATTGCATTTAAAGGGGTGCGTATTTCATGGCTCATATTGGCCAGAAAGTTCTCTTTAACTACCTTATTCTTTTCAGCCTGTTCAATTGCTTTAAACAGCTCGCCCTGATAATTTTCCAGTTCAATATTTTTAAGATAAATCTGACGCTGATAGTTTACTATAGCAATTAAAGAGTTAACCTTGGCAATTGTGATATATAAATCAAGCGGCTTAAATAAATAATCTACCGCACCATTATTAAGACCTTTTACTACATCTTCCGAACTCATTGAATAACCTGTAATCAGGATTACCATTATTTTATTGGTTACCGGATCAGATTTAAGCATATCCAGCAGCTCAAATCCACTCAGCTCCGGCATTTTTATATCGATCAGGGCTATGGAGATATCATTTGCTGCGCATAGCTCCGGAACCTGCAGAGGATTACTTGTTGTAAAGATTTTTAGGCCTTCTCTTTCTAATGCCGCTTCAAGCATCATCAGGTTGTCAGTACTATCATCAACAATAAGAATATTAATACTCTGGTTCATAGGTTACATAGTTAGGTAAGGGCATGGCCCAATTTTAAAGTTAACAATAACACTTATATATTGTTCGATTTTTGTATCAATTTAAAACGCGTATAAGCTCTCAAGCGCTTCGGCATATATATCTAAACGGACAATTGTCCCATTAGATTTAATGGTATTTCATTTTTTAAACTATCTGTATAGATTTGAGTTTAATGTTCTAATCAAATATTACAAACCAACAAAGTAATGGCACAATTAAACGTACAACCAAAAAAGACAAATCCTGTTTTGGGAATTTTATTAGCTGTTATTGCATTACTAATATTATTTTATGTTGTTAAAAGCTGTAATTCCAGCAATCCCCAGCCTTACGGGCAGACTACCACTGCCAGTTTAGGCAGCAAACAATATTAATAAACTCTCATAACTGAATAACAATAGTAGATTTAAACATATAAATGATGAAGATATGGCTAATGCGGAAAACTCCAGTGATCGCCTGCAGGCGGTAAATAGCAGCGAATTAAATACTACACGGCAGCAGCCTGATATAACTGGCTGGGAAATATTTGATGCAGCAGGGTATTACATAGGTGATGTTGACAGTCTGATCTTTGACGGCAACTCCCTTAAAATAAGATATATTGTAACTGATCTTGATGACCTTGAACGTGCGTATTCACATCCGGAAGTAGTAGAACAAAAACAAGTACTCATTCCAATAGGCCTGGTTACTTTAAATGAAGATGAAGTTATACTTACCGAAGAAGTGGCAAACAGCATAGGTCTGCTGCCGCTTTATGAGGGAGGGATAATTACACCTGCTTATGAAATCCAGATCAGGGATATTTTAACGGGCAATCTGCAAAACATGGAAAGCAGTATTACATACGAAAAACATCCTGATAACTTCTACGAACATCAGCATTTCAGTGAGAACGGTTACAAAGCTTACCAAACCGGACGCGATGGGTTGGATGAAGGTCAGGTCATCTGAGGAGCTGCTGTAAATTAGAATTCATCAGACAGCTATCTTACTGTCTGATGAATTAACAGGTGGATTACAGCAATTCATCAAAGTGCATAGGCAGATTGTGAAGCCTCCTGCCTGTTGCATTATAAATTGCATTGGCTATAGCCGGGGGCATACCCACCAAACCAATTTCGCCAATCCCCTTTGTTCCCAGTTCATTAATAATATCATCCTGCTCATGGACAAAAACTACATCCATTTCATGGATATCAGCATGAACAGGTATATGATATTCTGCAAGGTTCTGGTTCATATATTTACCCTGTTGATGGTCTGAAATGGTTTCCTCCCTCAGGGCCTTACTTAAACCCCACACCATACCTCCCAGTATCTGGCTGCGCGCAGTCTTAGGATTAATGATTCTCCCTGCAGCTACAGCTGTAAGTGCCCTGGTCACATTAATTGTTCCCAGGTCTTCATCAACTTCTACTTCTACAAATACTGCGCTGTGGGCAGCCCTTGAATAGTTTCGCAGTTTAAATGCATTGGGCAAGCCCAAATTTGTTGTACGTACCGGTTTACCTTTATGCTCCTCAATAATTTCCAGAAAAGACACCTTTAATTCAGGCTGTGTTCTGGATAGAATAAACCCATCCTGAAATTCCACTTCTTCGAGCTGAAGTTTTGATAGTGGTGAATTTTGAATACCTCTTGCAAGTTTAAACAACTTCTTGCGAAGAGCTTTTCCTGCTGCTTTAATTGCCGAACCAACGGTAGAGGTGGTAAAAGAGCCACCCTGTATGGGCGCAAATGGCAATTTGCTGCTGCCATAACTAAAAGTTACATCATCCATCGCTAACCCAAGCTCATCTGCTGCAATCTGTGTCATGATGGTCATTGTACCTGTACCTATATCTGTCACAGCACTTTTAACATGCATTTTGCCATCTGTAGTGATCATCGCTTCGGCACGTGCAGGCAGCTGCATGGCATCCCAAATACCAGTAGCCATACCATATCCAACTAATTTATCTCCGCGTTTTACACTGCGCGGCTCCTTTTGCCTTGCAGACCAGCCAAATTTCTCAGCCCCTTGCAGGTAACATTCCTTTAGTTCTTTACTGGAGTATGGTTTTTTTTCTGTGATATCATCAGTGGTATAATTTACCAGTCGCAGCTCAAGCGGATCCATGTCCAGCTTACAGGCAAGCTCATCCATCGTAACCTCTATCGCATGTAAGCTCGTGCTTCCCCCAGGTGCACGCATGTCTAGCGGACTATATACATCCAGTGGCACCAATTTGTACTCGAGCAAAGTGTTTGCTGCGGGATACAGTTTGGGCGCCCAGTTTACTACTACTTCTGTATAATCTTCAAATCTGGAAGTCTCCGCTATAGCTTTATGATGAATAGCCGTCACCTTACCAAATTTATCAGCTCCAAAATTTAGCTGCTGGATGGTAGGCGGACGATGCCCGAAGGTATACATCTGACTGCGGTCTAGCGTAACCCTCACATGGCGTTTCAATTCAAGCGCAGCCATAACCGACATAAAAAGCTGGTACTGCGGGCGCAAACCTGATCCGAAGCCACCGCCAACATATGGAGATACTACACGTACATCTTTAAAATGAAGACCAAACACATTTCCCACATACAACTGGCAATTCACAGTACCTTGTGTCTTGTCATATATGGTTAACTTTCCTTTACCCTCATACATAGTTGTTGTAGTAAACAGCTCCATAGGATTATGGTGTTCAGTACCATGTACAAACTCAGCAGAAACCTGAAAATCTGAAGCCTCAAATGCCGTGTGGAAGTCGCCCGTAGGTTTAGGCGGAGGTGGTTTCAGCGCAGTGGCTAGACCCATTTTGGCATCTCTGGCTCTCGACATCTCATCCCTTAAACTTGTAGCAAACTCTTCCACATCATAATCAACTTCAATAATTGAAACTGCATATCTGGCCAGTTCAAATGTTTCTGCTACAATAAGTGCTATGGGCTGGCCATTATATTTTACCTCCGCATTTTGCAAAGGCCTGAATGGTGTTCCCGGAGGCGCATCCATATCTGCATACTGAATATCAAACCAGGCCAGAGAGGGACGGTTTTCATGGGTAAAAACTTCTATTACACCGGGTATAGCCTTAATAGCTTCTATATGGATTTTCCTTATTCTGCCCTTTGTAATATTACTGCAAAGCACATAACCATACAAAAGTTCAGGAACATTATACTCACCAGCATACTTTGCCATACCGGTAACTTTCAGCGGACCTTCCAGCCGGCTAAATGATTGTCCTATTGCTGGTTTATTTGTCATATGTTTTATATTTATCAGGATTAGCAGCCATCATACCATTACGGATGATAGCTCTTTTTGCCAGTTCTATTTTAAAGTCGTTATCTCCAAATCCTTTTGCACCATCAAGAATAATCAATGCTGCTGCTTCAAAATTTTCTTTTGTGGCTTGTTTGCCTTCCAGAAACACTTCAGCAGCAGGAACTCTCCATGGTTTATGAGCAAGGCCACCCAAAGCAATACGCGCGGTTTTAATTAGCCCGTCCTCTATATCCAGCCCTGTGGCTACAGAAACCAGTGCAAACGCATAAGAGTTACGGTCCCGTAATTTAAGATAGGAGTAATTCTTTTCGAAGCCTTTTGCCGGCAAACTGATACCGGTAATTAATTCGCCCGGCAGAAGATTATTGTCTATTTCTGGTGTATCACCTGGCAGGCGGTGGAATTCTGAAAAAGGAATGTCACGGTCGCCCGCCAGTCCGCTCACATGAACTGTAGCCTCCAGTGCGGCAAGTGCTACAGACATATCAGACGGATATACGGCAATGCATTTGTCGCTGGTCCCCAAAATAGCCATGATGCGGTTATAGCCCAGCATGGCCGCACAGCCCGAACCCGGAACCCTTTTATTGCAGGGCGAAGAAGCATCGTAAAAATAATAACATCTTGTCCGCTGTAACAGGTTACCACCATTTGTTGCCATATTCCTGATCTGAGCCGAAGCACCTGCAAGTATGGCTTTTGACAGTAAAGGATATCGCTCCTCAATCACCGGATGATAAGCTGTTTCAGCATTCGTCATTAATGCTCCTAAGCTTACTGATCCATTCTCTGCCTGCTCCAGATGTTGCAGATCAGATATGGTATTGATATCAATGAGATGGTCTGAAGTCACCAGCTTGTATTTCAGCAAGTCTATCAGATTTGTTCCCCCGGCAAGAAATCTGTTATCTGTGCCCTCATTAACCTGTTGCAGACTATCCTGAATGCCCGCAGCACGGTGATAGGTAAAATTATTCACTGTAACCTCCTTCTTTTACTTCCATAATTGCATCTATGATTTGCATTCCCGCACCGCATCGGCAGAGGTTACCACTCATCAGATCTTTAACATCTTCCCGGTTTTTTGCCTTCCTTTCCTGCAGCATACCTATAGCACTGCATATTTGTCCGGGCGTACAGTATCCACACTGAAAAGCATCATGCTTAATAAAGGCTTCCTGTAAGGGATGCAGATTTTCAATCGGGGCCACTCCTTCTATTGTGGTAATCCTTGCGCCATCCTTTGATACAGCCAGGCAGAGGCAGCTGAGAATACGTTTATCATCACATAATACGGTACAGGCACCGCATTGCCCATGATCACAGCCTTTTTTAGTTCCGGTAAGATCTAACCGCTCGCGGAGTGCGTCAAGCAGTGTTACATAAGGTAAAACCTGCAATTCTTTTACAGTTCCATTGATATTAAGGGTAATAAGATGTTCTTTATTCATAGGGTAAAAGCTAGTTCCGCTCATATAATAAATAACTTACCAGATTGTTTGCAAGGCTGCAATATAAATGCTGCTAGAATATTGATACTTGTAATATTATCATTTGATGAATTAAAATCTAAAACAAATTGCATTATGTTTTGTATTTCAGTCATATACCTCTCAATCTTAATATTATGAAAATTAGAATCAAGGGCAACAGCGTACGCTATTTTCTGACAAAATTTGACCTTGCCAACTTACTGCAATACGGCCTCCTGTCAGAAGAAACAGAATTTGTAGGAACAAAGCTGATCTACAGCATACAGCTGAGCAGTGATGAAAGAATAACCACAGAATACAAAGAAAATGTGATTACTCTTCAATTACCTACATCTAAAGCAGTCAGCCTTTCTACCTCTGAAGAAGCAGGTTTTTCAGATCAATGCGGACCGGTACACGTTATGGTGGTCAATGATTTCGCGGCAGAAGATAGCGTTAAGGAAATATCTGGCACTACATAAGATCTACTAAACTGTTTTATAACCAGTTACAGATTACAAACATAACCCCGGCAACTTTAATCCAAATTTGTTTACACAATTACAAAAACTAATTTCTCTTTATTATGTTTGGCAGTTAATAACAGCATTACTTATTACGCACAACTCTCATAGTATGAAAACTACAAATACACCAGAAGACAACATTATCGGAAAGCAGATAAGGACTTTACGTTTGAAGAAAGGATGGAGCCAGGGCGAGCTTGGGAAATTTTTACTGATATCTACGCCTGCGGTATCAAAAATAGAAGCCGGCTTAACAACTATTAATATGAGCCGCATCAGTCAGCTTGCTGAAGTACTTGGTACCTCGGTGCAGGCTTTCCTATTGGGTGACAGCTATGTGGAGCAGCCTGATGGGAAGGATCAGCTGACTGTTCTACGTGATAAAATTGCAAGCATAGATGCTGAAATTCTGGGCCTTCAGGAAGTGGCGATCAAATTATATGAAGAACTCATAGAAAAAAAGAAAGAAACTAATTGATATTGGAGTATGTACCAGAGCACAGGGATCGAGGAAAGATTTAATAGGTTTGTTACCGCTCAGCATCAGGATTATCCTGCTGCATTGTCTGAGATAAAAAGCGGGCGAAAACGCAGTCACTGGATGTGGTACATCTTTCCGCAGCTGGATGGATTGGGTGTAACCGAAACTTCCAGGTACTATGCGCTGCAAAATATTGATGATGCCGCTCAATATCTTGCTCATCCGGTATTAGGTAAACGTCTGATTGAGATTTCAACGCAGCTCCTCGCTTTGGAAGGCAAATCTGCCAATGCGGTATTTGGCAATCCAGACGACCTCAAGTTAAAGTCATGCATGACCTTGTTTGCTTTGGTGCCTGATACAGATGAAGTGTTTGAAAAGGTGCTCGATAAATATTATAACGGAACAAAAGACAGTAAAACGTTGTTATTGCTAAAACAAAACATATGAACTCATTTTTTAAAACGATCATTGCTGGCTGGGGTGCCAAGAAATTAGGTGGCGGCTGCCTGTCTACAATTATAATTTTTGTATTGATTTACATGGCATTAGGCCAGTGCGACAGAACGCCACAGCGCAGCGTTTCGGTGCATAAGGCACCCACTTCGCAACAAGTTGCAGCGATAAAACATAATTAAATTCTGAAGCAGACCATCTGATGTGTATGCTGCAGAATTATAACCAATGCGCAGGTACTTCAATAGGATTTTTTTCTGAAATAAAGGAAGTACTTTAATTTTGATGATTCAGATTGCAATTTTGAAATGTTAACCAATTGTTTTTTTCAGGCATTAACATAGGTTTACGTTCATGGTAATTTTGAAGAGAAAGCTTCAGGATTATTAATTATTTTAGGTAAATAATAGGTAAAATGCCGGCTAGTCCGGCATTTACTGTTTATAACCTTATCATACAGCCAGTATTTTCTCATCTATACTATTTAAGATGGCTTCATCCTGATCGGGATCAAACTTCCTTGCAAACAGCGATGATGATGATTTCAGGTCATGAAGATCATTTTCTGTAAGGATTTCCGGATGAGGCCTGTCGTATGAAATCCATTTCATATACCGCAGATTGTTATTGGTAATACCTTTTTGTATGCGTTCATCTTTTGCATTTAACAGAATGATATGGAAAAACAACTCGTCTGGTGCAAAAGTATATTTATGAAATCTATAATATTTTGGGTTCTGGTCTATATAGTTAATAATATAATTCATAGCATACTGGTCAATTGTCCACCATTGTGAACCACAGTATGGTCTTAACAGGAACGGCATCTTTCTTCCCAGAGGTGGAATAAAGGTAGCCAGCAGATTAAGCGACTTCGAAAAGAAAAGTGAGATGGAGGATGTACCAAAGAAGTACTTTTTATAACGGTATGTACCCCCTGTATCCCACCGCCTGTAATCCGGCAGCGGAAAGTAATCAAGGAATATACTATGTTCAGAATCACTAAGGTAAGCATCAATATCCTTATTTGATTTGATGGGATAATCTTGCCCGCTCAGTAAACTTATATACTGGAAATCTAGTCCGGAAGCCTTGATTGCTTTTAACCCGTTTAACGTAGCATCTGCCAGACTGAACCCGCCCCAGCGGGTAGATATCCTTTTTACAAGAGTAATATTCTGCGTTTTATTAATCAGTTCCTGAAATGAAGCAGAAATTTCTGTCTTTAAATCAATATGTATAAAAAAATAAGATTTTCCATCATCTAATTTTAGTAATAACCGTCTTAATTGATTTAAATTCTTGTGTGCAAGAATTAGATAAGCTTTTTTCATTGCTGGTGTAAGTAATTCGAATTGAATAAATACAAAAAGGCGCATAAGGTTTTGATTATCTGCAAGAATTACTAAAATAACAACCTACAGCTATAGGTATAGCTTCAGGGAGTAGGTCAGGCTGTTTGCACATTCAACACTAAACCAACGTGCGTACTGTTTTTACTACAGGCAAATATTCAAAAACTGACACTTTTTACCTTTAAAAAGGTAATATTATGAATAATTACATCATAAATATTCTTTAGAAAAATTTTAATAAAAAAAATAGAAAATATCACGTTGAAATTTTTACTCACATATACACAAATCGGGGTGAAATTATAGACCGGAAGCACTCCTTTTAAGAGTAATAATCATCAGATGATATAATACTGCTTAAAACTTAAGGTTTATATAATTATATACCCGAAAACCACCCTTTACAAGAATAACAGAAATACCTAGCATAATTTTTGAAAAATCATCGGTAGGCTTGATTTTAGCTACCCCGCTTATTTAATTCACAATATCAATGTATAAAATGATTACTCTATTCAAACAAGTTGCACCTGCATTCTTGTTTTTAATAACTGCACAGTTTTTATTTAGTTCTTGTGCCAGTTCAAGAAAAACGGTTTATTTCAATGACCAGCAAGATGCTGTCATTAAGTCTAATAACATCCCTGTAAAGAATGTTATCCAGCCTAATGACCTTTTAAGTATCGCTGTTACCAGTCTGAACCCTGAAGCAACAGAAATATTTAATAAACCTAACAACTCTTTTGTAAGCAGCAGTGGTGTGAATGGTGCAAACCTGCAGTCGCCAGGATATCTGGTTAACGATGAAGGTAACATACAGTTCCCTGTAATTGGTGAAATGAAAATTACCGGCTTAACTACTAATGAGCTGCGTTTGAAATTAACCCGTGAGTTGGTGACCAGAAAATTACTGGTAGACCCTATAGTAATTGTTCGTCAGCTCAACTTTAAAGTAAGTATCCTTGGAGAAGTATCCAGACCTACAGTAGTTAATATCCCAAGCGAAAAGATATCTTTATTGGAAGCCCTTGGCTTAGCAGGTGATATCACCATCTATGGTAAAAAAGAAAATGTAATGGTTATCCGGGAAGAAGATGGGGTGAAGAAAATTAAAAGACTTAACCTGAATTCTAGCGAGATATTTGGCTCAGAGTATTACTACCTGAAATCAAATGACATTGTATATGTAGAAGCAAACAAAGCTAAAGTAGCAGGCTCTACCAGAACCTCTCAACTATTACCTATTATACTTAGTGCACTTTCATTCGGTGCAATCATTATTGACCGCATAGCGCGATAGGCTTATGAAACTCATCAGGAAAACTACAGAACACACTAAACAATCGGCAGCTCCAAACCCTTCTGGCAACATGCTCTTCAAATTGCTGCCTTACTGGCCGCTATTTTTGATTCTTTTTATCGTATCACTTGCTGCCGCCTGGACATATCTGCAGTTTACTGCTCCACTATATGAAGCTAATGCAAGGATACTGATCAACGAAACGAAAGGTACAGATGAATCCAATTCGAAGGAACCGATGGAAGATCTTAAACCGAAAAAAACTATTGACAATGAACGGGAGGTATTAACTTCCAGCCCGATTGTTACAAAGGTAGTGGTAGACCTTGCCCTTTATGCCCCTGTATTTCAGAAAAAGGGATTGTCTACTATATCGGCATACCAGAGCTCACCAGTTCTGGTAGTAATGAAACATCCCGAAAGGCTAAAACCTGCAGATCATGTAGCATTCAGCTACGATAAAACAGGCGTTACATTTGAAGGAAAAAAATATGCGGTAAGCAAATGGATCAATACTCCTTATGGAGAGCTGATGTTTATGCCTAATAACCGCAATAAAGACGGTAATGAGGGTGAGTATTCCTTTTCACTGGTTGCATTAAAGAAAGAGGCAGGTACTTTATCCGAAAGGCTTAAGGTAACGGAAGCAAATAAATTATCAACTATTCTTAATGTTGCATTATTGGATGAAGATCCTGTAAGAGCTGAAGATATCCTGAATGACGTGTTAAAGGTCTATAACTCATTTTCTATTGATGAGAATAACAGGCTGGCTGCGAATACATCAGAATTTATTAATCAGCGACTGGCCTCGGTGCAGGATGAGCTGTTAGCTATTGAAAGCAACCTGCAGCAATATCGCGCGTCTAGCGGTGCAGTAGATGTGGGTACCCAGGGTAAATTATACCTGGAGAATGTGAGCAATAACGACCAGAAAGTTGGAGAAATCAATATGCAGCTTTCTGTACTCAACCAGGTAGAAAAATATGTACGATCTAAAAACCTGAGCGGTGGCATTGTGCCTTCTACAGTGGGCATCAATGATCCGGGCTTAACACAGATGGTAAAAGACATTTACCAGTTACAGCTTAATGCTGAGGGATTACGTAAAACCACAGGTGAAAACAATCCTATGTATGTTTCTTATACAGATCAGATTGATAAAATTAAACCACAGATTTTACAGAACCTGGAAAATCAGCGCAGCAGTTTAACTGCAAGCCGTGGTAATCTCTCTTCAACTACCAGTAACTATTCATCGGCACTTCAGCAAATGCCAGAAACTGAACGTAAACTGGTAGGCATAAACAGGCAGCAGCAGATTAAAAACGGTATCTATACTTTCCTTTTACAAAAAAAGGAAGAGATGGCGCTTTCTACAATTGCCAATGGCGCAGGATCTAAAATTGTAAATCCTGCAGAAGCTTCAGAATATCCGGTAAGCCCTAAAAGGAAAATGATTTATCTTGCGGCCTTATTTGGCGCAGGAATCCTAGGCATAGGCTTTGTAAGTGCTAAAGAAGGATTGCGCAGAAATATTATGTTCCAGAGTGATATTGAAAACCTGACCTCTCTGCCAGTAATTGCAGAAATCAGCTCTGATCATTCTAACAGGTATATTGTAACGGGCACAAAACAGCGTACGCTGATTGCAGAACAATTCAGAAGCCTTAGAACTACCCTCCGTTATCTTGGCGTTAACAGTACGCATAAAAAAATTATGGTTACCTCTGCCATTTCGGGCGAAGGAAAGAGCTTTGTAGCGGCTAACCTAGCCATGACGCTGGCTATGACGGGTAAAAAAGTGGCCTTGCTGGATTTTGATCTGAACAACCCAACTATACACCGCAAATTCAATGTAAAACAATCACATGGCATTGCCGACTATCTTCAGAGCAAAGCCAGTGCGCAGGATATCATTATACAGTCTGATGTAAACGAGAACCTTTCACTGCTGCTTACCGGTGAACTTCCGGCCGATCCTGCAGAGCTGATCATGAATGGCAAGGCAGAAGAGTTAATGGAACAGCTGGATAAGGATTTCGATTACATTATTATGGACGTACCGCCGGTGGGACCAGTTTCTGATGCCTATATCCTTGCCCCTCTTTGCGATGCTACCCTTTTTGTAGTAAGACATGCCTATACCCCAAAAGTATTTGTAGAGAGGATTGATGAAAACATCAAACTAAACAATCTGCCTAACCCTGCTATTGTTTTTAATGCAGTGGCGCCAAGGGGATTTGGAAAAAACAATTACGGATATGGTTATGGCTCAGGTATGGTATACGGCAGCGCATATGGTGACAAGAGATTAAGTATTGACCCGGTCAAATAATGAATAAAAAAATATTAAAGTGGAATTTTATATTTCAGTACGGCTATGTCATTACGAATATTATCAATTCCGTCATTCTTTTACCGTTATATCTAAAAAGAATTGATGCCTCAACCCTGGGGCTATGGCTAGCTACAGGAAATATTCTGGCATGGATGACACTTGCAGATCCCGGAGTGGGAGATGTACTTCAGCAAAAGATTGCACAGTTACGAGGCCAGAATGAAGATGCAGAAATCGGTCTTACCATTGGTTCGGGCTTATCGGCCTCTGCCGGTATTTTACTGATTTCTGTTATCGCAGGTTTTGTATTTTACTTCCTTATTGGTACTATTATCAATAAAGATGTATCAAAGTACGAGGGCCTTCAAGTAGCCTTATTGATTTCTATTATCGCTACAGGGATGTCACTGGTATCATTCAGTATCTCGGGTATTAACCAGGGAATGCAGAACTCGGCGCCAGTGGCCATCAGTTCCTTAACCGGAAACTTTTTATTCCTGATTGTCAATGTTATCTTTCTGTATATGGGTTTTGGTGTGATTTCTATCGCTTTCTCCAACCTTTGCCGGGCAGTATATATCAACATTTTCAATTTTGCAGCCTTAAAGAAAGTGCTCAATAAGGAGCGTCTGCATATTATGTTCAGAGCAAGCCATTTTAAAGGGTTTATAAAGATCTTCTCTTTCACCAGTGTATCCCGCATTATCGGTGGCTTTTCTGCCAGTATGGACATGATTGTACTGGCCAGGTTTGTAGCCCCGTCTATGATTACCCTGTTCGAAATTAACAAACGCCCTATACAAATGACACAGTCGCTTGTAGGCAGGCACTCTGTTGCTTTGATGCCGGTTATTTCTCATGCAAACGGTAAGGGAGAAACTACGGAAATCAAAAAACTGATTGATACGCAGTTTAAATACTATGTATATGCGGCCATATTTATTGCAATATGTTTCTGTATCAACTACCATAGCTTAATTACGGCCTGGACAGGTGAAGGAAAATATGCAGGTAATCAGATCGTTTTCTTATTGATTGCCAATTTCTTTTTTGGGCTTATTGGTTATTTCATGGCCAATATGGGTTATGCTTTGGGCGATATTAAGATGAACAGCCTGATCAATATCATTAAAGGTGTAATTTCCGGACTGCTCTTTTACCTGGTAACCAAATCATACGGAATTGTAGGGCTCCTTGTGGTTATGCTTACTGTTAGTATCTGTATAGATTTTATTTTCTTCAGCTACCGCCTGCATAAACTTGGTTACCTTAATATGGAATTTATGCGCCGCTCGCTCTCGCTTTGGGCTATCATTATTCCAGTGTCATTTGCTGCCGGATGGGGATTCAGTATGCTTTTCAATACTGTTATACCAGCACAGATGTATATCATTAAAATCCTGCTTAACGGCACTTTCTTTACCTTGTTTTTTACAGGCCTTATCCTGCTGATTGATAGTCAGCTCAAAAAGGATGTAACTGAAATGCTGAACAGGGTTTTCAAAATAAACTTTAATAAGAACGTAGTACCAAATAAAGAATAATATCAATGGCTAAATTAGTAGTAATGCTCCGCGTAAAAGACGGAATGTTCTTTGCAAAAGAATGGCTGGAATGTTTCGAACTTCTGGCTGATGAAATTGTAGTACTTGACAACGGATCTACAGATGGCACTTATGAAATATTAAAAGCGCATCCAAAAGTTGTAGATATCATTCGTACCGAAGGCTATAATGAAGGAAGAGACAAAAACCTTCTCTACGCACATGTGCGTAAGCGTAATCCTGACTGGTGTATCTGGCTGGACATTGATGAAATATTCGAACCGGAGCTTACACGTGCCCATTTCGACCGTCTGATGAGCAGCAAAATATATAATAAGTTTGCCTTCCGCAGATTCCATTTTACTGACCGTGAACATTTCGCAGGATCATGGTACCGTTTAAACTATTCATCGGGACATGACAGACTGATGTGGAGAGAAAACCCATCCGGGCATTTCCAGGATGTGATTATTGACTCGCCTAATGTAAAGGGTATTTCTGGCTTAAAAAAGAACACCAATTTCCGCCTTAAACACCTTGGATATATCAATAAAGAACTGGTTGACAAAAAAGCAGAGATTTATCGCGCCATTATCCCTGAAAAAGAAGAAATCTTTCAGAGCATGTACCTACAGGGCGAAAAGGAAATTAAATGGGTTGACGACCGTAACAGTATCAAGGTTATTATGCTGAACAATCTGCTTAATGCCATTCAGCTTACCCACATTGTTCCTAAGGTTATACGAAGAGTGAAAAAACTAATTTAATGAACTACGTTGTAAAAATATTCAATTACCAGTTTTATGTGAAAGAGCTGCTTGTAATCTTCTTCACGTATTTGCTGATGGAGAATATTTTTTCCTGGCTGGTTTTGCCAAACTCAGTTATTGTACTGATGTATGAAAAGATATTGAGCTTAATCATTTTTGCCTTCGTACTTTATAATTTCAATAACCTTCAGCGAAACGAGAAGATCTATATCGGTCTGATGTCAGCCATGCTAATCAGGCTCATATTTGATTCTATGGTTAACTATGGTACAGTTTTTCAGCAGCTCACCCTGTTTACCGTACTGTTCCCTGTGGCTTTTACCATCTATATCAAATGCATCTGCCGATCGTTGGAGCTGGACCTGCTGGAGTTCCTGGCGCGGTTCTACATTATCCTGTACATTGTATTTATGGTAGTATATGGAAGGGGTTTTTCTTTCAGTCTGGATAGTGTTCAGATGGATGATTACGGACCCTTCTCTGGTGATAGCCGTATCATACATGCCAGGTCAATCCTGATGATGATCTTGCCGATGCTATGGTACCTGCACCAGTTTATCAAGCTGGGTAAAGGAAAGTATGCATTGTTGTTTCTGTTTTGCTTTGTAGTGATCCTGATCCACCAGCACCGCTCCGTATGGGCCAGTGCCCTCTTTTCTATGGGCGTTTATCTCTTCGCAAGTTTAAGAAATCAAACCATTCATCTATCCAAAATAACCAAACTGATTATTGCGGCCATCCTGTTGCTTGCCCTGTCTACCTTCATTGTGTCTCAGTTATTTCCAGGAGCACTATCATTCTTTGCAGAGCGTTTCAGTGAAATATTTGATCCGGCAAGAGAAGATGGTACAGGGAAGTTCAGAGATGATCAGCGCAGAGTTTATTTTCCAATGGTACTGGAAAGGCCATTTTTTGGATGGACGTTTGAAGGTTTTGAAATGAAGAATCCTTTGGTAGACTGGTGGCCGGATAAATCTGGTCAGCACTTTCATGAAGGTTATATGGAGATGCTTTTTTATCACGGCTTTGCAGGCCTGCTGCTAAAATATTCTTATTTGCTTTACCTGTCGTTTAAAGCATTTAGCAAAAGGCTGAGCCCGGAATCAATCATTTTGATCGCCTTTTCAATGGCCGGACTGATTTTTTCTTTCAGTTACGTATTACCACTGGTGTTCTGGGGGCATGTTGGCCTCTGTCTACACTACCTGGAACGTAAACCTGTAACAGAAGAAATTGAAGAAGAACCAGTAAGAGAACGAGAAAAGGTCAACATTACCAATACCAGACAACCCGAATTTACCACCAGCAATTAAAACAATATTATGAATTATATATGTACCTGGCTTTGTGCAGATGTAAAAGGAGAAGAAAGCATTTATCCTCAAACTGGTGAAAAATCATCAGGACAGAAGCATCAGAACATTTACTGGAGATGTCTGATACTTTTTTATGCTACCAGCACACGTTTCAATAAAGACCAGAAACACCTGCTTTTTACCAATGTCAATACCTTACCTGTTGTTGATGGTAAAAGTGTGGCTACTATGCTGGCCGAGCTTGAGGTAGAAGTGATACATACAGATTTTAAGTATAAAACGCCGAAAGGATATTTCAACCTCTTTCAAAACCAGTTTTACGAATTCTCTATACTGGAGTATATCGTAAAAAACAACACAAATCCAGATGATCAGTATCTGATCCTGGATTCTGACTGCATATTTACCCGTCCGGTGGCTGATCTTTTTGCCGAGGCCGCAGCTAAGGGTTTCATTTCTTTTGAGGATGGATGTACCACAGAGCTGGTTATCCACGGCCTGAGCCGTATAGATATGAAGCACCTTTATGAAGATTTGCTGAAAGAAAAAGTAAACGAAATCCCCGGGTACCACCTCGGTGAGTTTTTCCTGGCAAGCGTTAAAAACATCAATATAATCTATGAAGATTTTCTGGCCTTGTGGCCTGAACTGATGCGCAGATTTGAAAACGGGCAGCCAAAATTCAATGAAGAGGCACAAACCCTCAGCTATATCTATTATAAAAACGGGTTTGAGGCAAGTACAAAAACTACCTACCTGAAAAGGATCTGGACAAATCCGGTATTCTACCGTAATGTAGAAAAAACCGATCCTGAGGTAGCCATCTGGCATTTGCCTTCAGAAAAAACATACGGACTTGCACGCCTTTACCAGATCCTGGTTGATGGTGCTAAAAATTACGGCAGGGATATTTCTGATGCCGAATATACCGCCACATTAAAGAACACATTAGGTATCCCCCACCTTCCTCTTGCAATGCGATTGGAATACTACGTACTCAGTTATTACAGGGCACTCAGAAAAAGGGCTAAAAAGATACGATTTACCTCAAAAGCTGCATAATGAATATTGCCATACTCCTTGCCACTTACAACAGACGAGAAAAGACGATTACCTGTCTGGAAAGTGTCTATAATCAGCAACTACCAGAAAATACCAATTTGTCAGTATTTCTTACGGATGATAACTCTTCTGATGGTACCGCCCAGGCCGTACTTAAGGCATTTCCTTCCGTAAAGCTTTTCAGTGGTTCCGGCAGTCTATTCTGGGCTGGTGGAATGCGTAATTCATGGACCGAAGCAAGAAAAACAGATCCTGATTATTACCTGCTGCTGAATGATGACACGCTTTTAAAGAAAGATGCGATACAGAAACTGCTGCAGTATTATACCGACAATGGTACTTCCCCTAATGCGCTTGCCATTGGCAGTACTATGGATGAAGACAGCAGGGAAATATCATACGGCGGCAGAAAGTTATATCACCAGGCCAAGGTACAGAGTTACAGCACCTACAGTGATACTGATTATACCGAATGTGATCTTGCCAATGCAAACATTATGCTGGTACCACGCGAAATTGTTAATAAGATAGGTATCCTATCAGAAAAGTATACACACAGTATTGCTGATTTTGATTATACCTTAACAGCTAAAAAGGCCGGGTTTAAAGCGGTAGTGATGCCAGGTGTACTGGGCAACTGTACTGATGATCATGGCAACAACTGGAAATCATCCTCAAGCACATTAAAAGAGAGGATCAGTTACCTGAAAAGTCCCAAAGGACTGGCATACAAAGAATACATGCAGTTCATTAAGACTCATTTCCCGGGCCATGTTCCCGAAGCCTTTATTAAACTATGGGCAAAAACACTGTTCCCTGTATTGTGGGATAAATTCAAAAAATAAGAAAAGAGAAGCAAATGGAAAGATCAGTAATTATAGGGGTGTTTTGTTATAACAGGGCAGCAAAGTTAAAAAGCTGTATAGAAGCTTTATTAAAAAATCCGGAATGCCCTGAAATGGATATTGTATTTTTTAGTGACGGTTATAAACGCGAAGAGGATAAAGAAGCGATTATGGAAGTGCGCCGTTATATTGATTCTATTACAGGTTTCAGAAAGGTAATTAAGCATTACCGCGAAAGGAATTACAGCACCGGCCCTAATTTCCAGGAAGGACTGACTTTTCTAAGTAATAATTATGATGAATTTATTGTTGTTGAAGACGATCTTATCGTTAGCCCCAATTATATCAAATACCTGCTGGATGGTTTAACATTCTACAAAAAAGACGAGTCTGTATTCTGTATCACTGCTTATGTGTTTCCTATCAAAAATGAACAATATCCATATGATACCATTGTATATAAACGTTTCTGTTCTTATGGATGGGCCGGATGGGCCAATCGCTTTAAAACTGTAATCTGGGATAAAGATGAACTGAATAAACTGATGAATACTTCCCCGGGCTTTAAAAAACGTTTGAATGCTGAGGGATATGACCTGGTGAGGATGCTGAAGAAACAGATCTCAGGAGTAATATCTACATGGGATATACAGCTGCAGACGCATGTTGCAGAAAACCGCCTTAAGGTAATTTACCCGGTACTTTCCAAGGTCAGCAATATTGGCTTTGATGAAGAATCTACAAATACCTATGGTATCAATTACCTGATTACTCCAATAGATAAAGGTATCAAGAGATCCTTTAAATATTGTACCGCCGACTATATTGTACCGGAACTGCAGGCTCAGATTAAAAAACCATATGGTTTAAAAGCGCTGATTACACGTAAGCTGATCAACGAATTTATCAAAGCCACCAATAAGGTTAAAAAAGCCGGTTAATGAAGGTATTAATCATACATACATTTTACAAGCAAAAGGGCGGGGAAGACCAGGTAGTGGCAAATGAAATAGATCTGCTTCGCGCAAACGGAACGGAGACAGAGCTGCTCCAGTTTAGCAATGAGGGGGGTACACTGCTCAAATTACTGCAGATCGGGTTTAATATTGGCAGCTACCGCAAAACAAAGCGCAAGCTTGCCCAATTTAGTCCGGATGTAGTACATATTCACAATCTGCATTTCAGTGGATCTGCGGCAGTGATTTACGCAATCAGGGCCGCGGGTATTCCTATTGTGATGACATTGCACAACTATCGTCTGTTATGTCCCTCAGGAAGTTTATTTCACAATCAGCAGCTGTTTCTTGACTCGGTACAGCCGGGTTTTCCATGGGCAGCGGTTAAAAATGGCGTATATCAGGAATCTCAATTGATCACCTTCTGGGTAGCAATGGCCCAGTATATCCATGAACGCGCCGGCACATGGAATAAAATTGACCGCTTCGTTGTGCTGGGCGAACATTCCAGACAGCTTTTCCTTAATTCCAAACTGGGCAATGCAGCTGGCGGATTTACCGTTAAGCCCAACTTCTGCTTTCCACAAGAGCAGGCAGAAACTACATCTGCAGCACCATACTTTTTGTATATAGGCAGGCTTACTCAAGAAAAGGGAATTGAGGTATTACTCAATGCCTTCGCCGGCACAGAGCTGCCCCTGAAAATTGTAGGTTCCGGACCGCTGGAAGATCTTGTTGCCACCTTCGTGAAACAAAATGCTAACATCACATATCTGGGACAGAAAAGTAAGGCTGAAACCTCAGTATTGCTGAAAAATGCAACCGCTCTTGTGTTCCCCTCTATATGGTACGAAACATTCGGTATGGTAGTTATCGAGGCATTTTCATCGGGTATACCGGTCATAGCCTCAGACCTTGGCAATATCAGTAAGATAGTAACAGATGGATATAACGGCCGGACATTTGCACCAGGAAGAGCAGCAGACCTGCGCACTGAACTGATTATTTATCAGTACCTGACACAAGAAGAAAAGAAAGAATATAGTGTGAATGCGAAAAGCACTTATGATACCTTATATACACCGCAAAACAATTATAAACTGCTTAGTGGCATATATAACGAAGTAATTAGTAAGCGTTCTTATCGCCTTTAAAGGTTACGTAGATTGTAAGAAGTACTATCTTAATATCTAACAGCAGGTTCCAGTTTTCAATATACCAGATGTCATGCGCAATTCGTTGTCTTAGCTGACCGGGTTTATTAATTTCCCCGCGGTATCCATTAACCTGTGCCCAGCCTGTTACTCCCGGTTTAGACAGATGACGTACCATGTACTCGTTTTCCTGGCTGGAAAAATCTACCGTATGTTTTAACATATGCGGCCTTGCACCTACAATAGACATCTGGCCTGTTAATACATTGATAAACTGAGGGAGCTCATCAAGATTGGTTTTGCGCAAGAAGCGACCTACCCTGGTTGTACGGTTATCATTTTTGGTTACCTGCTGACTGGCCGCATCTGCATTATTATGTGCTTTGAGTGTCCTTAGTTTAAGGCATGAAAATTCACGGTTGTTCTTGCCACTCCTTTTTTGTGAAAAGAATACCGGTCCCTTAGAGTCTAGTTTAATCAAAATGGCGAGAATAGGCAACAACCATGACAGCAGGAATATTAGTATTAAACTGCTCATGATCACATCAAATGCCCTTTTTTTTAACTGGGCAGTAGCATATTGCATAGGCTCAGAGCGTAAAGAAAGCACTGGCATATTGTCTATAAAATCTACATGAACCTTTCTGTCAATAAACTTCCTCAAATCCGGAATAAACCTGAACCTGATAAAGTGTTTTTCTGCCTCTTCAGCAAGCTGATATAAATAAGCGGAGTTTTCCGGTGAAAGTGTACAGTATATTTCAGAGATATGGTTTTGAACAGAGAAAGTCAGACAGTCACTTACAGGGCCCAGAAAGGGATGGTCCTGGTTCAGAAAGTCGGGCTGGACATCATCAAAATAGCCCTGTATCCTTACACTGCTTTCCTGACTGTAAAAACGACTGGTAAAACTTTTAGAGATCTCATTGCAGCCGATGATCACAACGTTGGTATTAAATCTGCTGCTGGTACGTGTATATAATACATACGATATCAGCATCAAACGGCTGATTAAAATAAACAAGCCGAAACCACCAATCAGCGAGCCTACAATTAACAGGCTTACCGGACTGCCGACCATAAATACATAGGTACTAATGGCCAGTACAAAGATGATGAACGACAACGCTGTGCGCTGCCCAAGCAGCCTTAACTTAACATTCTTGTAAATAATATAAGCAGCACAAATATACGAGCTGATCAGCCAGAAGATATTCCCTACCAGGTTCAGGATAGTGAAATTCTTCATTCCATCTGCATTCCCCATTGGGACTTTGGTAAACAACACCAAAAACAGCAGATTAAGGGCTATCAGATCTGCTAGCAGAAAAAATATCCGGTATAGATTTGTGTACTTGTGGTTCATATTACGCGCTCCTTTCTACTGGCTCAGAAACATTGTCAACAGAATTTTTAACTTTCATTTTTATACGCATGATCATCCCCAGGTAAACTGGCCCGAAATAAAAATATCTGCGCCACATACGCTTAGGCTCACTAACAAAACGTCCTAACCACTCAAGGCGCATTTTTATCCACACCTCTCCAGGTCTTTTTACCGTACCGGCATAAAAATCAAATACAGCCCCAATAGAGCAGATCAGGTTAGCGTTAAGTGCTGCCTTGTGTTCATTAGACCATTTCTCTTGTTTAGGAGCAGTAAGGCCAATAAAGAGCACATCGGTCTCGAAAGCATTTACCGCAGCAATCATATCCAGGTTGTCCTGTTCTGTAAATTGTACTTTGAAGGGCGGAGAATAAGTTCCTACCTCAATATTTGGATATTCCTTGTTGAGTTTATTTTTAATTTTCTCCAGCGTGGAAGCAGATGATCCCAGATAGAAACAACGACCCTTTTTTTCATTCAGCACATTTAATAAATGCAGGTGAAGATCAGTTCCAGAAATCTTCTTAATTTTTTTGCCGGAAAGCAACCGCTCTGCAAATACAATCCCATCGCCATCAGGAAGCAGGATCTCTGATTCTGTTAAAGCCTTTTTAAACGTCGGGTCTTCCTCCGCAATGCAATACGAATACTGATTGATTGTATTGATTACTGTTTTGGAAGTGAGCGGCATATCCGCTAAAATTCCAGTGAAGAGATTGTATTTTAGACCTTTATTTTCCAGACTGTTCATAGTATTTATTTTTTATACAAGATTGCAAATAGATTTTTCAGCTTGATTTAGGGGCTTATGGCCTTGATAAGATAATTAGAAAATTGATTAGCGAATATTGTATTTCGATTTTTGTTAATCGAAAAACAGACCAAAAACCGGCAACACATGGCAGTGTAAAAAGCCCGTTTTTCTGGCACGACAGGTACATGGAGTACTACAGGAGTAAACGGGAATTTAATTTCCCAAATAAATCGTTTTGTGGTCATTTTACACTATTAAATGAAATTAACCAATAAGATTAATTTAGCCATAATTATATAATAAAAATAGCTATAGTAGAGTAAAAATGGCTTATTAGAACGGATTTATCATCTCCGTTACAGTTCAGGCGAATTATCACAGAAACAACTGGGGAATATAATTCCCAAAAAAAATATTTTTAATATAGTAGTGGTGGTTGTATGAAATATTTTTTTTATTTTTGATGACAAGTAATTGATCTTCAATAATTCGTCATATGCAGAAATTTAAAGACAGTGTATCAGAAATTGTAGTTACAAAGAATTCTATGGGTTCATTCTTTACAAGAATGTTGTCAAATGCAGGCACCTGGCTTAAAGGTTCGGGCCGTACCTCATACCCCTTAGTTGAAGCATCCGAAGTTCAATATCATAAACCTGAAAATATGTCTACACACAGCGCTATCATTGAGTTATTAAACAAAGGCAAGAATTATGATCATGCTGAGAAGATTGTGCATGTATCACATGACTACCAGTTGGAGCTGGCGGCCTTTAATACGGATAAGGTACAGGTTTTAGGTAATTCTGTATGGTTAGACATGGAAGACTAATCGTCTCCCATGTCATTGTTAATTAATAACAATATTTTTTTATTCCATTGCTAAGGGCAGCGTAAACCAGAACGTAGTTCCTTTTCCTATTTCGCTTTCCACACCAATCTCGCCCCCATGCCTGCTGATAATTTCGGCACTGATATATAATCCCAGTCCTAATCCTGAAACCTGGCTGCCATGAACATCTGCCCGGTAGTAACGATCAAAAAGATACGGAAGTTTGTCCTGGTTTATTCCAGGCCCGAAATCTGTCACTGATAACATAGCCTGATTACCCACCTGCTTAATATTGAGGCAAATTGTATCAGTTTGGGGCGCATACTTTACAGCGTTGGTAAGAAAGTTAACAATGACCTGCTCAATTCTGTTCTCGTCTGCATAAACGCGGAGGTCTTTTCTACCATCAAACACCAGGTTCTGTACTTCCTGCGAATCCAGATCCTGAGAACAGGCATCAAGAACGTCATGCAGACTGAATACTTTTTTATTTAGTTGCAGCTGGCCTTCATTCATCCTGCTCACATTCAGCAGATCATCTACCAACTCAGAAATCTTGCCCATACTGCGCATAGACTGGTCTATAAGTTTTGGGATAACGGCTGAAGTAGCATTAGTTTTCATTCTTTCCAGCAATTGTAGTGAGGCCTTCAAGCTTGTTAGCGGTGTTTTCAGTTCATGGCTGGCAATAGAAATAAAGTCATCCTTCTGCTGCTGCAAACGCTTAAATTCTGTGATGTCGAGTAAGGTGCCCAATAATCGCACAGGTGTGCCCTTAGGATCATAATAGACATTTCCCTGCACACGGATCCAATGGAGAGTTGCATCGTCATGAATAAGCCTGGCCTCGTAAAAAATCTTTCCGGTGCTGGCGGCCAATTGATGTGCCTCCCCACTGATATGACCATCCTCCGGGTGAAAGCGACTCAGGAATTCTGCTCTTGACACCGTGTGTGTAAATCCGAAGATCACATTAAAGCGATCGGAGGTCAGCATGTTATTACTGATATAATCATAATCGAAGGTTCCGATTTCTGCCGCTTCAACGGCAAGCCTGCCCCTCTCTTCAACCTCTTCAATATTTCTTCTTGCCCAAACTTTATCAGACACATCTATTCCCAGTACCATGACAGACTCTACAATGCCCTGTGTATTTAGCATAGGTTCATATACAAAATCCAGAAAAACATTGGTATCAACCCCGCCACGCTTTAAATATAGTTCATGTTCCTGCGCCAGAAAAGGTACGCCGGTTTCTATTACATTCTGCATAATAGGGGCGTAAACGTCTGCAGCTTCCGGTACACCATCCCATATGGTGAGGTTCTCTACTTGTACCCGTTCTCTGCCCACCAAATCCAGAAAGAGGTCATTTATCTCCTGGATCATCAGGTCGCTGGCCCTGATTACGCAGATTGCGGCCGGAGCTTGTCTGATCAGGTTCCTGAACCGATTTTCACTGACTGCCAGTTCATCATTTGCGGCTGAAACTTCCTCAAGAGTAGTAGAGAGTTCTTCATTTACTGCGGCAAACTCTTCCGTTAATGCCTGCTGCTCTTCCAGACTTTTCTCCAGCAGCTGCCGCGCCTGCACCTTGGCAGTTATATCATCTGCTGCTACAATGATTCCGCAAACCTCTTTGTCTTCATCCAGCAGCGGATCATAATAATAACTTACATATTTAACAGCCGCTCCTTCGGGTGTATTATAGTGAAAAATCTGTTCTTCTTCCCCAAAGCCTATACCTGTATCATATACCTGCCTCAGATAACGCGGAAAAGGCTGATCTTCTATTTCCGGCAATATGGTCATTAGTGGATGTCCCGTTACGCCCTCAATTGTTTTATCCCACAAATTTACTAATGGCTGGTTGGCAATTTCAATAATCCATTCCCTCCCGCGTAAAATCATCAGCGGATAATGCGCGCTCATTACCAGGCTTCGCAAGCTGTTTTCAGAGCGTGCCAGGTCCTCCACCCTCGCAGCTACTTTTTCTTCGAGCGACTGATTTAAATGGAACAGGTTTTTTTGGGTTTCCAGCAATTCTTCAACGGTAACCGCCAGCTCTTCATTCGCAGCTGCCATTTCCTCATTTGCAGAAGCCAGTTCTTCATCTGCCTGCTGATTTTCTGCCCGCTCTCCAATCACCATACAGGTTCCTGTAAAGCCCTGAAAAGATCCATCTGGTGCAAAATGTGGCACAGCAGTTTCGGTGATCAGCGAATAGGATGAATCATTCTTTTTAAGACGGTATTGTATACTGAAGCCTTCCCTGTAGAGATAATGCTTTGTATATATTTCCTGGTAACGCTCCAGATCATCAGGATGCAGATAACTCATCCAGCCTCGCACAGTATCTTTTTCAATTCCTTGTCCGGTATATGATAACCAGCTATGATTAAAGAAATACCTGTGAGATTCTTTATCAGAAATCCACATCATTGCCGGTAAAGTATCTGCTACCTGCATGAAAAGATCATCTGCCAGAAGCATTGGGCGCTTATTGTCCATATTGCAATTATAAGATATAAGTAGAGTACTTACACCTATTAACTGTCAATTTTGATAGAGTTATGGATGGATGGGTATTTTATGCGGGCAAAACAGCCCGTTAACTTGTCAGATCAGGCAGAAAATGAAAGTGTGTTGTATTGATAAATTAAGGTAGCAATACTTTTTTCTATATCGTAGTAATCGTATATGGCCTTACTTAGGGGAAGTTTATAATCCGTTTCCTTGCGGTCATTATTTTTGGTCACTTGCAGAACCAGATCTTTCTGGTTCACAAATTCCAGTGAAATATTATAGAAGCCAACCGGGTAAATAAAAGTGGCTTCTGTATCCAGACTAGATTTTAGGGTTTGTCTTATAGAAAAACAAAGTTTCTCCACCTCTTTATCAGAATTATACATGGTATGGCATTTTAAATAATGGTATCAGATTTATTACCTAAGTTCAACTCTTGTGCCAAAGTACCTTAACTGTCTTATTACTGCCCAGAAGTGATAACAGCTGAAACAGATCAGGTTCGTTCAAGATACTTCATGTGCAGATTAATACCCATATTATATTATTACCGGCCTCAATTTAGTCTAACACTTTAAAATATAATTCGACTTAAAACCCATAAACAGCATTATTTCCTGTTTTTAAAAATCATTAAAAATGCTGGGTGCGATTGCACATATTTGTATAGTTAACCATTGATTCTTTCAGGCACGAACATGGTTAACCTAAAAATGCTGCAGGGCATTAGCCTTGCCATTTTGTTTTTCATAGGTATGTAAGGGCTGGCTTGTCCAGCCTTTACTAATTTTGAGGAAGAGTAAAATAAAAAGTTGTACCCTTTTCCAGCACACTTTCCAGCCAGATTGTACCGCCATTAATTTCAACAAATTCCCTGCATAAAATTAATCCCAGGCCGGTTCCCTTTTCAGCCGCAGTACCGCTGGCAGAAAACGTATTCTGCAGATCCAGTAACTTTTCCTGAAATTCTTCAGCAATACCGATCCCTTTATCGGTTATCCCAAAGAGAATCATAATGGAATCCGTTTTAGCACTGATAGTAACCTCAGTCCCTGCATAGCTGAATTTAAGTGCATTTGAAATCAGGTTCCTGATTACTGTAGCCGTCATGTGGTGGTCAGCATAAACCACCAGGTCATGTTCCGTATTAAAGCTGACAGTTATATTTTTAGACTGAGCCGCCGCAGCGGTTAACTCACGTGCTTCAGTAAACAAATCATTTACTTTTATCAACACCGGCATCGGTTTTAGTAATCCTGTCTGGATACGTGACCAGTTTAATAGGTTTTCTAAAAGTGCATAGGCCTGCTTCGCAGAAGAATTCATACGTTCTGCCATTGCCATTATCTTCTCACGCTCCAGTTTATGCGCACTTCTGCGGATGAGCTCGCTAAATGATATAAGCGAGGAAAATGGATTCTTCAGATCATGTGCAATGATTGAAAACAACTTATCCTTGGTACCATTTAAGGCATTCAATTGTCGCTCTGTAGATCTCAGTTCAGAAACATCCTGGCAAATAACCAGGAAATTATTTATTTCATTATCCGCCCGCCGTTCAGGTATTACCTGTACACCATAGTAGAGCAGGCTGTCTTCTCCAGGAAGTTCAAAGGTGGTAGACTGGATTTCGCCGGTCTTGTCGGCCAGTATCATCAGCGGCTGCAAAAGCGTAAACAGCGCCCTGTTACCAAGACTTAGTTTACTTTTAGCCTGGCTGTTAGAATAGATACATTGCAGCTCATGATCAAACCGCAAGATTAGCCCGGGAAGGTTTTCTGCCAATGTCCGGTACTTCTCTTCGCTGTCTTTAAGATTTTTAAAGATCGAGTTGGTTGGACTGCTGAAGCCTGTCTCTACATTAGCCTTGTAGATCAGAAAAAAAGCAATCAGTTTTGCATAATGGCCCAATTCATTAACTGTTCCAAAATTTGATACATATAAGGTAAAGCAGAATTCGCTTAGAATGGTAAAGAACAGCGACCACATCAGCAGTTTGTATACAGAATAACTAAACTGCTGTTTATTTTTATTGAGTAAGAATGCTGCCAGCAGCAGAATAGCTATAATCAGATATTCTGCATAAATCTTAAAATAAGTCTGGCCCTGGCCTTCAACAAAGCATACCGGAAAATTTCTCCAGACCAGAATAGACCATACGATCAGTACTGAAATCAGAAAATAGTAAAGAAAGATTAAATCAGAACTCAGCTTTTTTGGCCGTCTGATTACTATAAAACCCAAAAGCAGGGTCATCGCTTCCATAAAACGGGTTGCCACCCAAAACTGGTTAGCCGGGAAACCCTCCATTGGAATAACATTCATTCCCTTATAGGTAAGTGTATGCAGCAGGTCGAGTGCCCCAATAAAGATATACGAAATACCCACCAGGTGGAGGTACCTGTTGTCTTGCATTTGCCTTGAATTCCAGGTTACAATATATACAGCAAACGCAACGACTACAGAGAACAGCTCCACAAGGGTGTGAAAGAGTAAATAGCTTTGTGATTTACTTAAATAAAATACCAGCACCAGAAAGCTGATAGCAAAGAATTTCCTGTAATTATTTTTGAATAAGGAAGCCGCGTTAAACAAATAAACTATGTTATAATTAATAGAATCATAAAGTTACGTATAAAACACGCTTAATAAAAAATATTTATGTTCAGCAAAGCAATATTATATCTCTTTTGATTTACCATAAAACACATACAGCTCCTTTTCATAATCTTCTTCCAGTGGCAGTGCAGGATCATATACAGGACTGTTCTCTATCGCATCGGTAGTCAGGTCAACTTTTAAAGATGAGGTTTCCCACTTAATATCCCTGATCCATCGTGGGGCAATCAGCACTTTTTTGCCAGAAACCCAGGTACCAGTATCAATAACCAGATAACTGATTGTCCAGGTTTGATCATCAATGACAAAGTCTTCAACCGTTCCCACCTGTCCATTTACGGTATACAAGTCGTAACCTATCATTTCAGTGGCACTTCGCAGATGAGGATCACCTTCTTTACCCTCTCTTACCGCATCGGTAATCTGATTCTCAAGCGGCACCCTCGAATCCATCATGCCCATCATTCCCATCCCGCCGTAAAAACCCGAACCAACCCTGTCCGAGTAAGGCCATGAATAATGATCATGCAGATCTATTTCATGTTGGCGCGATACAGGCTTATCGGTATCTGTATCCGGACTCCCTTCTATCTGTGCTTTTGTGAGGTTTACAGGGAATGTTGCCTGGTCCCAATACGGTGGATGAAGGGCTGCCGGAGAAATCAATACTTTTTTACCAGACAACCAGCCTCCTGTTTTCACAATCAGGTACCTTACGGTCCAGCGCTCATCATCAAAATAAAAATCATCTGCCTTTCCAATTTCCCCATCAGTTGCTCCTATGGAAAAACCTATTAAACTTTTTACGTTGCGTTGCATAATTATCTTTTTTATAGATCAATAAATAAGGAAACAATTTAGTGGAAACGGCTAATCATACAGGTACCGGCTTTAGTGTTTAAACAGTTGTTCAGCCAAAAAGTTTAGCTTAGATCCTCTTTTTGCAATTACTAAACACAAACAGCGGCACTTCTTGTTCTCATTATATTAAAATCAATCAGCAATGACCTATTCTTACCAGCTATTCCCCTGTTACCCAACTTTGAATGACCTATGTCAGACCTGCAGGTAATAAGGGCTTCCAAGGGAGATTATCCTGAACTGATAGCGCTATGGGAAGGATCTGTACGGGCGACCCACTTCTTCCTTACTGAGGCAGATATACAACGGTACAGGGAGCTGATACTGGGTCAATATTTTGACCAGGTAAAGCTATACTGCATTAAGCAGGATGGAATGATTTCCGGCTTTATGGGTATTGATAATGAACTCCTGCAGATGTTATTTATCCAGGCCGACAAACGGGGACTGGGCTTGGGCAAAGCATTGGTAAGCTTTGCTACCCGCACACTGGCAGTTTCTGAAGTAAACGTAAATGAACAGAACACCCAGGCACTAAAATTCTATGAGCTGATGGGCTTTGAAACTTTTGAGCGTTATGAGTATGACGGCGCAGGAAAACCCTATCCTATACTGGCCATGTCTCTAAAATTCTGAGTGCATTAAGGAACAGCTGACCGCTGTAATATATGCGATATGGCATGATGTATGCGTTATCTATATAATACAATCTTTAATTTAACAAAGAAATTATGAAACTGACAATTTTGCCAATAGCATTATTTGCCCTAGCCGTGATGTCTCAGGGCTGTATAAGCACCAAAAAGTATAAAGACCTGCAAGCAAGTTATGATGCCTTACAGGCCAAAAACAATGACCTGAACAAACAATATCAGGATGGCCAGCAGGGCCTGGCAGGTACCACTTCAAGAGTGAAAAGCCTTGAAGAGCAGCTTGCCGCAGAAAGGGCCAATATTACTTCGCTGCAGGCTGCATTAGATAAATGTCTCAATTCAAGCAGCCAGGGAAATGTGAACATATCTAAACTGGTTGATGAAATCAACGCCTCAAACAAGTACATCCAACATCTTGTAAATGTTAAAAACCAGAGCGATTCACTGAACCTGGTGCTTACCAATAACCTTACACGTTCATTAAGCAGGGAGGAAATGAGTGACGTAGACGTAAAAGTATTAAAAGGTGTGGTGTATATATCACTTTCTGATAATATGCTATATAAATCCGGAAGTTATAATATTTCAGACCAGGCCGGACAAACGCTGACCAAAATCGCTAAAATCATAAAAGACTATAATAATTATGATGTACTGATTGAGGGAAATACAGATGCTGTACCTGTAACCATGCCAAACATCAGAAACAACTGGGATCTCAGTGCGCTCAGAGCATCATCTGTAGTACAGGCTTTACAAACTACTTATGGTGTTGATCCTAAAAGGTTAACTGCCGGTGGCCGCGGTGAATATAATCCTGTTGCAGATAATACATCAGAACAAGGCAAAGCAAAAAACAGACGTACCCAAATTATCATTACCCCTAAGCTAGATCAGTTTATGGACCTGATAGGTAAAGCGCCTGAAAAGAAACCTTAACATTTCTTTATCATACAGAAACCACTGAAAATCCTTATCATTAAGGACCTTTCAGTGGTTTTCTATTTTCAAAGGTATGGAGAGCTTTATTGCTTTTCTTTCTGCAGTTGCTGCAGTTTAAAATCACTGAAGAGCTGTTCATGGTTATTTAAGCCCAGATCATTTTCCAGCGACCAGTTTATCATCATGATCTGACAAGATATGTGCGCTTCCGCAGCAGAATTTTCCAGTTTCAGCTTTTCCACGAACAGGTTATTTATAATTTCCGAAGGATCAATTCCATATTGATCACTTCGCTGATATGCCACCGTTGCCATAAGTTTAATATTTATACTTTAAAAGTATCTATAACCATGCGCTTAAGGAAGGGCAGAAACCATCAGAAGACAGGGTACTTTCACCCTAAATAAAAAAACCTGTTCTGAGTTTAGCTGAATATCAGGTATTCAGCTAAACTCAGAACAGGTTTTTAAACTATAATTGTATAGTATATTAAATTTTATCTACTACCTATCTTTGCATATGTAGCTTCAATACCATCAGCGGCAATCACTCCATCAAATACAACTAAAGTAGATGAAGATATTTTCAGGTAAAGGTTGCGGCTGCTATAAACTTTACTCGTGATCTGCATGCTGTGGGTGGAAGTATTGTTATTAATTTTCCTTTCGTCCTTTTGTATCACATACGTTCCGCTGTCCACCGCTTTGCTTTGCTGAGATATCTGATATTTCCCGTTATTAAAAGTATAGATATTACCATTTCCCGGCTTAAAGTTCGGGTCTATACCGGGAACCTGTATTCCAAGCAGGTACCGAAGTTCCCAGCTTCCGTTCAATGTGGTTTCATTTGGAACAGGATCTTTTTTACAACTGCTGATGGTACTAAACAGCACTAAACATACAAAGAGCATTAAGTATTTTTTCATATTATCATTGATTGGTTGTATATAAAACGAAACATAGGTTTAAAACGCTACAAATCAATACAATTATATTACTACGGATTCCTTATATGTTAATCAGGATTCAATTC
>Ga0308164_10000474_pt1 | contig 67816 bp, 57 predicted proteins | sample PhyTR2_FD_201031 | JGI IMG/M metagenome (GOLD analysis project Ga0308164, IMG submission 201031) | Phyllosphere microbial communities from UC Gill Tract Community Farm, Albany, California, United States - DLSLT.R2 | ecosystem: Host-associated > Plants > Phyllosphere > Unclassified | place: USA... | reverse complement strand
CCGGGTGCATGCCCTTGACCAGGAACAGCCTGAAGTTCATCAGGTTGCCGTGGCACCAGCGACGGTCACGCTTGAGTTCGTCCAGCAGGTTGGGCGGCAACTCTTCGTAACTGCCTGGCAGGTCGTAGGCAATCCACACGCCCCAGCCGGCACGACGCATCAGCGCAGCTTCGACGAAGTCGTGGGAGAGGATCGCACCGGCGAACGCGCCTTTGCCGGGCAACGGCGCCAGGGCGCAGTGCTCGATGAAGGGCTTCATGCGGATGATCGCGTTGTGACCCCAATAGTGGGATTCACCCAACTGCCAGAAGTGCAGGCCGGCGGTGAACAGCGGACCATAGACCCGGGTAGCGAACTGCTGCATGCGGGCATACAGCGTGTCCATGCCCGACGCACGTGGCGCGGTCTGGATGATACCGGCGTCCGGCGTGGCTTCCATCAGGCGAACCAGACTGGTCAGACACTCACCGCTCATGACGCTGTCGGCGTCCAGCACGACCATGTAGCGGTAGTCACCGCCCCAGCGACGGCAGAAGTCGTCGAGGTTGCCGCTTTTGCGTTTTACGCGGCGGCGACGGCGACGATAGAAGATCTTGCCGAAGCCTTTGGTCTCGCGGCACACGTCCAGCCACGCCTGTTGCTCGGCAACGGCGATGTCGGTTTCGTTGGTGTCACTGAGCACGAAGAAATCGAAACGATCCAGGTCACCCGTGGCAGCTACCGATTCGAACGTAGCACGCAGACCGGCGAAAACCCGGGGCACGTCTTCGTTGCAGATCGGCATGACCAGCGCAGTACGTGCGCCCTTTTCGATCGGCTCGTTGCCAGCACTGGCACCCGAGATACGGTATTTGTCGCGACCGGTGAGCAGCTCGAGGAAGCCCATCAGCGCGGTCCAGAAACCGGCCGACACCCAACAGAACAGAATCCCGAACAGCAACAGAATACTGGTCTGCAAGGCATAAGGCATGACCTGCAAGGCGGTCTGCACGAAGGTCTGACGCGTGATTTCGTCGAGCGAAACCAGCGACCAGCCCTGATACGGCAGGATACCTTTCATGTACCAGCCCGCCACGATCGTCTGACCCAGCATGAGGATCAGCAGGATGTAGCGACGGATCGAACCGACGGTACGCCAGCGCGCCTTCGGCAGATCACGCGGCAGATCATCATGCTCGGGCTTGGGCGGGTTGCCTTTGCCGGTCAGGCTACGCCAGCCGCGCACCAGAATGTTGGTGCGCCATGGCTCTGGCACGACCTTGGTCCGGCGAATCGGCGGTGTAGCCTTCAAGCACAGGCGACCGCTGGCGTCGACGCCGAGCATCTCGGCGTCCTCCAGCTGATCTGCGGTGGTCAGCGTCAGACGACGACCCACCGAAGCCTGAGCGGCCTCGGCAGGGTCATTGACCGGCTGCGCGGAAAGTCGCTCATGCAACTCGGCGAAGGTCGTGCAGCCGGCAAGTTCTGCCCGCTGCTCGTCGCTCATCGGTAAATGCGCCAGGTACTCGTTCAGAGACATTGGCACCGGTAGAGAATTACTCATCGCTCGGCAACTGATAGCTCCAGGTCTCGGTCATGACTTGCAACGTCTTGGCCGGTTCCGGATGGGTGGGTGCTGCCTCGGTTTCAGGCTGCTGAATTTCCTTACCGTCCTTGTCCTTGGCTACGTCAGCCTTGGATGCGTCGGCTTTGCCTGCATCGGCCTTGGCGACTTCGCCTTTGCCTTTGGCTGCGTCAGCTTTTGCTGCGTCAGCCTTGCCAGCTTCAGACTTGGCAGTCTCAGGCTTGGCAGCTTCCGGCTTCGGCGCGTCGGCCTTGGCGATTTCTACCTGGTCGTTGGCGGACTCCTTGGCAACTGCCGGCTTGGCAGCTTCCTTGGCGGCGGCCTTCTTCTCTTCGGCTTTGTCAGCCACGAGCAGCGCAGGTTCCTTGCCCGGTTCGGCAGGGATTTCACGCAACAGGTAGGCGCGCATTTCGGTCGGCTTGCTGGAGTCCTTGACCTTTACCCGCAGGGTCAGGCGGTAGCCTTTGGTGACCGGGTTGTAGCGCAGGTTGTTTTCCACCAGCTCGACGTTGTCGTCAGTGGTCACCTGGCTGCGAATGGTCTTGTCTTCCGGCAGTGCGGCCAGCACCGGGCCCACGAAGTCGACCAGGAAGGCAAGGCTGCCGTCCGGCTGACGGATCAGGTTGGACTGACGCACGTCACCGATGGAGCGTTGAGTCTGCTTGACCCAGCCCAGATCCGGCGAGTGAATCGAGTTTTCCTGCATGGTCCAGTGCAGACGGTAGTCGAACGCCATTTCCTGGCCAGGCTCTGCCAGCGTTTCAGGCTTCCAGTAAGCTACGATGTTGTCGTTGGTCTCGTCGGCAGTCGGAATTTCGACCAGCTCGACAGTCCCTTTGCCCCAATCGCCCTTCGGCTCGATCCAGGCACTTGGGCGCTTGTCATAGCGGTCATCCAGGTCTTCGTACTGGCTGAAGTCGCGGCCACGTTGCAGCAGACCGAAACCACGCGGGTTCTCGACCGAGAAGCTGCTGATGGACAGATGTTTAGGGTTGTTCAGCGGACGCCACAGCCACTCACCATTGGCCGCCTGAATCGACAGACCGCTGGAATCGTGCAGTTCACGACGGTAGTTAGGCACACGCGACGGCTGGTTGGCGCCGAACAGGAACATACTGGTCAGAGGAGCAACGCCCAGCTTGTTGACCTTGTCACGCAGGAACATGCGCGACTTCACGTCAACCAGAGTGTTGGTACCCGGACGCAGGGTCAGCTGATAGGCACCGGTGGCACGCGGCGAGTCGAGCAGTGCAAAGATCACCAGATGGTTGTCATCCGGGCCTGGCTTCTCGATCCAGAATTCCTTGAAGCGCGGAAATTCTTCACCGGACGGCGAGGCAGTGTCGATCGCCATGCCGCGCGCGGAAAGGCCATAAACCTGACCTTTGCCGATCACGCGGAAGTAGCTCGCGCCCAGCATGGTCATGATTTCGTCCTGCTTGTCATCCTTGTTGATCGGATACAGGACACGGAAACCGGCATAACCCAGTTTCTCGGTGGATTTCGGGTCGATCTTCAGATCGCCGAAGTCAAAACGATTCGGGTCGTACTTGATCTCGTCGACGCTGGTCGCGGTCACTTCGTTGATTTTGACCGGCGTATCGAAGTGCATACCCTGGTGGTAGAAAGACACTTTGAACGGAGTCTTTTCACCCGCCCATTCGGCCTTGTCATCACGGAAGCGGATCTTCTGATAATCGGCGAACTTCATGTCGCGCAGCTCGTTCGGCAGATTGCTCCTCGGAGCCTCGAACTTCTGCCCGGCCATTTCTTTGGCCTTCGCCGCTACATCATCAAGGTTGAACGCCCATAGCTGACCTGCACTGAACAGGCATACAAGGGCCGAGCTTGCCAGAAGTGCACTACGCAACCGCTTGACAGGTGTCTTTGGAGCATCACAGGGACTAACAATCACGAGCAACCCTCGCCGAAAAACAGATGAAAAAACCAACGGCCAGCTATCAATGCCGGGTTGGCGAGCATTGTTCCGACTCCGAATGGGCTTAATGATTCCCCAACCAGGTGTCAGAACCGCTTTTGTCATACCAAATGGACCAACAGCGTCGATCCCCGTAGCGCGCGATTATCCAGTAGCGCGCGCCACAACGCATCAGGTATGACAAAGAAATTTATCCCTGCAAGACAGATGAATTCAGGGGAACAACATGAAATCGTAGCTTATGTATCAAACAAAAATGTCACCGGGCCATCATTTATCAGGTGCACCTGCATGTCTGCACCAAACTGGCCCGCAGCTACCGTAGGATGCGCGATTCTGGCCTGACTCAACAGATAGTCGAACAGCTCGGCACCCAGCGCTGGAGGTGCGGCTTTAGAGAAGCCCGCACGCAACCCGCTTTTGGTGTCCGCAGCCAGTGTGAACTGGGAAACCAGCAACAAGCCGCCCCCCACCTCGCGCAAAGACAGATTCATCTTGCCCTCGGCATCGCTGAACACTCGATAATTGAGCAACTTGTGCAGCAACTTATCGGCACTGGCGCGGGTGTCTTGAGGCTCTATTCCCACCAACACCAATATGCCCTGTTCAATGGCACCCACGACCTCGGTGCCGACCTCGACGCGCGCACTTCGCACGCGCTGCAACAAACCTTTCATAGATGCCTTTCCAGACTCAAAACCAATACCGGATGACTGTTACGCTTCTTCGGGCGGCAGGTCGAGCAGGTTGCGCGCAACTTCTGCAGCGGCCCGTACCAGCGCGTCGGCGATACCCGGTTCGGCTGCCGAATGCCCGGCCTCGCGAATCACCTGCAGCTCACTGCCAGGCCAGTTCTGGTGCAGCTCCCATGCATTATCCAGCGGACAGATGACATCGTAACGACCGTGCACAATGATTGCCGGCAGGTGCGCGATCTTCGGCATGTCGCGAATGAGCTGGTTGTCTTCCAGAAAAGCGTTGTTCATGAAGTAGTGGCATTCGATGCGCGCGATAGACAACGCACGGTGCGGCTCGGCGAAGCGATCCACCACTTGCGGATTGGGGCGCAAGGTTGCGCAACGCCCTTCCCAGGTCGACCAGGCCTTGGCGGCGTGCATCTGGGCGATCTGATCCGGACCGGTGAGTCGCTTGTGGAAGGCAGCCAGAATGTTGTCACGCTCGTCCAGCGGGATCGGCGCGACATAATCCTGCCAATAGTCCGGGAACAAACGGCTGGCCCCCGCCTGATAGAACCAGTCGATTTCCTGTTGCCGGGCAAGGAATACGCCACGCAGGATCAGCGCGTGCACGCGATCGGGATGGGTCTGTGCATAGGCCAGAGCGAGGGTCGAACCCCACGAACCGCCGAACAGCACCCATTTATCGATCCCGAGGTGCTCGCGAATCGCTTCGAGGTCTTCCACCAGTTTCCAGGTGGTATTGTTTTCAAGGCTGGCATGCGGTGTGGAACGGCCGCAACCGCGCTGATCGAAGGTGACGATGCGGTACAGGTTGGGATCGAAATAGCAGCGACTGTGCGCGTCGCACCCAGAACCCGGGCCGCCGTGGATGAACACCACCGGCAACCCCTCTGGCGAGCCACTTTCATCGACGTAAAGCACATGCGGTTGTTCCACGGCCAGATCGTGCCGGGCGTAGGGTTTGATCTGCGGGTACAAAGTCTGCATAAGTGCTCCATAAGTCCAGTTCAGAGGCTTCTATTATTCTGCCGTGGGGCATCATAAACCCGAAACGAAGAATCAGCATGCTGCACGTCATTGATCAGGATGGAACGAACGATGCAAGCGTTTTGCCAATTTCACCGGTGCGCGAACCAGAGCCGTTGCGCTGGGTCGAAGCGAGAGCTATGCCATGAATTATTTCGCTTTTTTTCAGGAAATAATTGACGACACGCCTACAGTCTAAGAATCCCGTTTTCCATTCGTCAGACTACTTGAGGTTTTACCGATGTCTCAGGAACCACTTGTTCGTGACGCTGATGTGGCCGCTTTTCGCGCCGCTGTGCTCGCCAAACTCACCTACTCGGTGGGCAAGGACCCCGACCATGCGTTTGAGCATGACTGGTTTGAAGCTGTCGCCCTTGCCGCCCGCGACCATATGGTCGAACACTGGATGGACCATACGCGGCAGATCTATCGCAAGGTTCAGAAACGCGTTTATTACCTGTCTCTCGAATTCCTGATAGGCAGGCTGCTGTACGACAGCCTCAGTAACCTGGGCCTGCTCGAAGTCGCTCGCGAGGCGCTGACCGAGCTGGGTGTGGACATCGAGCGTATCCGCCTGCTTGAACCGGATGCGGCACTGGGTAACGGCGGCCTGGGTCGTCTGGCTGCGTGCTTCATGGAAAGCATGTCGACCCTGGGCATTGCGGGTCATGGTTACGGCATTCGTTACGAGCACGGCCTGTTTCGTCAGGGCATCGTCGATGGCTGGCAGCAGGAGCAGACCGAGAACTGGCTGGACTTCGGTAACCCATGGGAATTCGAACGCCCTGAGGTGGTGTACTCCATCGGCTTCGGCGGCAGTGTCGACACCGTCCCGACCGAAGCAGGCGACTCGCGTCAGGTATGGCGTCCGGGCGAGACCGTTCGGGCCATCGCCTATGACACCCCGGTAGTGGGCTGGCGCGGCAAGAGCGTCAACACCCTGCGCTTGTGGCGCGCCCGTGCGGTAGAAGACCTGCACCTGGAGCGCTTCAACGCCGGCGATCACTTCGGCGCGGTTGCCGAAGTGGTGCGCGCCGAAAGTATTTCCCGCGTGCTTTACCCGAACGATGCGACCGAAGCGGGTCAGGAACTGCGTCTGCGTCAGGAATACTTTTTCGTTTCCGCGTCGCTGCAGGACTTGCTGCGCCGCCATCTGAACCAGCACGCCACACTGACGGATCTGTCCGAGCATGCGGCGATTCAGATGAACGACACGCACCCCTCGATCGCCGTGGCCGAGCTGATGCGTCAGTTGATCGACAACCACAACATCCCGTGGGACACCGCCTGGAAAATCACCGTCGGCACCCTCGGCTACACCAACCACACTCTGCTGCCTGAAGCACTGGAGACCTGGTCGGTGGGCCTGATGGAGCGGATGCTGCCGCGCCACATGCAGATCATCTACCTGATCAACGCGCAGCATATCGACACACTGCGTGCCAAGGGCGTCGACGACGTCAACGTGCTGCGTGCCGTGTCGCTGATCGAAGAAGACAACGGTCGTCGGGTACGCATGGGCAACCTGGCGTTCCTCGGCTCGCACAGCGTCAACGGCGTTTCGGCGCTGCACACGCAACTGATGCGCAAGACCGTGTTCGCCGAGCTGCACAAGATCTATCCAGAGCGGATCAACAACAAGACCAACGGCATCACCTTCCGCCGCTGGCTGTTCCAGGCCAACCCGAAGCTGACCGAGATGCTTGTCGAGTCGCTCGGCGAGGATGTTCTGGACAACGCCGAGACGCGCCTCAAAGAGCTCGAGCCGTTCGCCGAGAAGTCGTCGTTCCGCAAGCAGATGGCCGATCAACGTCTACACAGCAAGCGTGCGCTTGCGGCGATCATTCATGAACGTTTGGGCATTGCCGTCAATCCTGCCGCGATGTTCGACGTTCAGGTCAAGCGGATCCACGAGTACAAGCGCCAGTTGCTGAACCTGTTCCACACCGTCGCCCTGTATCAGGCCATTCGGGCCGAGCCAGGTACCGATTGGGTGCCACGGGTGAAGATCTTCGCCGGCAAGGCGGCGGCCAGCTATCACTCGGCCAAACTGATCATCAAGCTGACCAACGACATCGCGCGAACCGTGAACAACGATCCGACCGTACGCGGTCTGCTGAAAGTGGTGTTCATGCCCAACTACAACGTCAGCCTGGCGGAGAGCATCATTCCGGCGGCCGACCTGTCCGAGCAGATTTCCACCGCAGGCCTGGAAGCGTCCGGGACCAGCAACATGAAGTTCGGCCTCAACGGCGCACTGACCATCGGTACGCTGGACGGTGCCAACGTGGAAATGAGCGAGCAGGTCGGGCTGGAGCACATGTTCATCTTCGGCATGTCTTCGCAACAGGTCGAAGCCCGCAAGCAGGCAGGTGAATTCAGCGCGCATGACGATGTGGCTGCTTCCGGACGCTTGAACGATGTGCTGCAGGCAATCCGGGGTGGTGTGTTCTCGCCGGATGATCCGAACCGCTATGTGGGCCTCATCGATCAGTTGCTGGATTATGACCGCTTCCTGGTCTGCGCTGACTTCGACTCGTACTGGGCGGCCCAGGCCAAGGTCGAAGAGCGCTGGCACGACTCCAAGGAATGGTGGCGCTCGGCGGTCCTCAATACCGCACGTATGGGCTGGTTCTCCTCGGACCGGACCATCCGCGAGTACGCCGGAGACATCTGGAAAGCGCTGGACTGACGTCAGAGCCTGAACAGACTCACAACCCCAGTGGGAGCGAGCTTGCTCGCGAAGAGGCCATTAAGGTCTCCGCAAAGAAGGCGCTCGAAACGACGCCTTCGTGAGCAAGCTCACTCCCACAAGCGCCACAAGGATCTGTCTCAGTCCTGCAGAGACTCTGGTGCCCCCGGCATAAAACATTACAAGCGATGTCCGCCCGCCCCTATATACTGCGCACGATGAACCTTCACACACCGAAAAGGATGTCGTCGCGTGCTTTGGATTTGTCTGGTGGTGGGCGGTGCGCTATTGGGCTACTCGCTCAGTTATGACGTGTGGGCCGGTACGCTGATGGGTGCAGTCATGGGCTGGGTTTTCTGGGCCGGCATTCGCGTGCGTCTGCTTGGCAGGCAATCCGCCGATCAGCTGCAGCAACTGCTCGCAACCCGCGAATCCCTCGATGTCCTTCAGCAGCGCCTGAGCGCACTCGAACGTCAGTCCGCGCCCGGCGTGCCGCCTGCGCAGGCCCCTGCACCGCTTCCACTCGATGCAGTCATCGTCGAAGCGCCCACCGACGGCCCCGAACTGATCTGGGACCTACCGGACGAAGCGCCGCAGACAACAACGCCTGCCGAGCCCGCACCACAGATACTCCAGCCAGCCAGGACAGCAAAAGCCAATCCGCTGGACAGCGCGATCAACGCCGCAAAAGACTGGCTGCTGGGCGGTAATACCGTATTGCGCGTGGGTGTCGTGGTGCTGTTCCTCGGCCTGGCGTTTTTGCTGCGCTATGCCACCGAAGGCATGGTCGTGCCGCTTGAAGCGCGCTACGCCGCAGTGGCCGCGAGCGCCATGGCTCTGCTCGGTCTGGGCTGGTGGCTGCGGATGCGCAACGGTCCTTACGCCTTGATGCTGCAAGGCACCGGCGTTGGGGTGCTGTACCTGACCGTGTTCGCCGCGATGAAACTGCACACCCTGCTGGACCCGACGCTGGGCTTCGCGCTGCTGGTCGCAATCACCAGCTTCTCGGCCATTCTGGCGCTGACGCAGAATTCACTGGCCTTGGCATGCGCCGGAGCGCTGGGCGGCTTTGCGGCACCGTTGCTGGCTTCGACCGGGCAAGGCAGCCATATCTCGCTGTTCAGTTATTTTGCCCTGCTCAATGCAGGCATCATCGCCATCGCCTGGTTCAAGGCCTGGCGCATTCTCAACCTGATCGGCTTCTTCGGCACCTTCGGCATCGGCTTCGCCTGGGGCCTGCAGGCCTATACACCCGCATTGTTCTGGAGCACCGAGCCCTTTCTGATGGTGTTCTTCCTGATGTATCTGGCCATCGGCTTGCTGTTTGCCCGCCGCAAACTGCTGGAGCTGGACAGCGCGCCGCCCGACCACACTCGCGAAGCCATGCTGCGCTGGGCTGCCCGCCAGGGCGATTACGTCGACGGCACGCTGTTGCTGGGCACGCCGATAGCCGGGTTCGGCCTGCAATATGCGCTGGTCGAGCATCTGGAATTCGGCGCTGCGTTCAGCGCGCTTGCGCTCGGCCTGATCTACATGGCGCTGGCACGCTGGCTGGCAGCACGTGCGCCAGGCCAAACCGCCTTGCTGATGGAAACCTGCCTGGCGCTGGGCGTGGTGTTTGCCACGCTGGCGATCCCGCTGGGCCTGGGTTCGCAGTGGACAACCAGCGCGTGGGCCGTGGAAGGCGCGGCGATTTTCTGGCTGGGCTTGCGCCAACAGCGCAGGCTGGCACAGGCTTTCGGCCTGCTGCTGCAACTGGGCGCCAGCGCGATTCTGATCAGCGGCGGCACCGAGAGCTCGCCGCAAGCCTTTGCCAACGATTACTGGACGCCGATGATCCTGGCGGTCGCAGCCATGGTCAGTGCCTGGTGCGTGTTCCGCCTCAATTCGCTGACCCTCATCGATCAGCGCACCGCTCGAACACTGCTGATCATCTGGGGCGCGTTCTGGTGGATGGTCTCACTGACCAGCGCTGTGATGCTGCACGCGCCAGAGGCCTATCTGGCTGCAGCGTTTTTGCTAGCCCTTGCGCTCAGCGTGGCGCTCTGGGCGGCAATCGCCATCCGTTTGCGCTGGCCGGATCTCGCCGCGCTGTGCAGCGTACTGACGCCACTCAGCGCCGCTTTGCTGATGATCTCGGTGGACCTGCACAACCATCCCGCAGGTCGCCTGGGCTGGCTGGCCTGGTTGGCGGTGTTCACCGTGCATCTGCTGACCCTGCGCTATCTGACCGGCATGCAATCCATCCTCGCCCGACGCGTCGCTCACACCGTGGGCTGCCTGCTTATCATCACCGTGCTGGCACTGGAACTGCGCTTCGGCCTGCTGCAACTGTCCGAACATTACAACGCCTGGCGCTGGCTGGGCTGGGCGATTGTGCCGAGCCTGTTCCTGCTGGCGATGAGCTCGACGCGCCAATGGCCGTGGCCGGTAAACGCCTGCCCCGAGGCCTATCACCTCGGGGCCGCTGCGCCGCTGGCGGTGTTGATGCTGGCGTGGTTCTGGCTGGCGAATACCTTCAGCGACGGCGCGGCGGATCCACTGCCGTATATTCCGCTGCTCAATCCGCTGGAAATCGGTTTGCTGCTGTCACTGGCAGGGGTCTGCCTGTGGCTACGCAAACACGTCATGCGCCTTGGTAACGCTGCCTTGCTGGTGGCTGGCGCGTCACTCTTCGCGCTGGTTACGGCAATGGTCATGCGCACGGCGCATCATTGGGCTGATGTGCCATGGAACACCGGGGCGCTGCTCGACTCCATGCGCGTTCAGGCCGGGTTGTCGATAGTCTGGACGCTGATGGCACTGGCCTTGATGATCGGCGGTCACATGCGCTCCAACCGCCAGCTGTGGCTGGGCGGTGCAGCGTTGATCGGGGTGGTGGTGGTCAAGCTGTTCTTCGTCGAGCTGAGCAATCGCGGCGGCATGGAGCGCATCGTCTCGTTCATCGGCGTTGGCATTTTGCTATTGGTGGTGGGATATTTCGCACCTTTACCGCCGAAACACTCTGTCACAGAGGTCGGCGAAAAACCCGGCCCAGGCCCGACTGCCGCACCGGACACGCTATGAGGAAACCGTTCTTGAGTCATCCTGCCATGAAGATCGCCGTGCTTGGCCTGGCCTTGTGCACGGCGATAACCGCCCTCGCCCAGGACAAACCGGCGGACTTCGCCAGCCAGACGCCGCTAAGCCTGAGCGGCGAAGGACCGTGGTATCGCATCGAGTTGCCGCTTGCCGTCCAGTTGAATGCCCGGCAGACCGATCTGAGCGATGTACGCGTGTTCAATGCAGAGGGCCAGCCGCAGGCTTACTCGATCACGCCGCGCCAGCCCGCGCCCGAACAGGAGCCGACGCCGATCGAGGTCAACTGGTTTGCCCTGTACAGCACACAGGAGGCAGGCGACACCGCACCGGTCATCCGTATCGAGCGCTCCAGCAACGGCAGCGTGATCGAGGTCCAGCCACAAAGCGATATCGAAGCAGGCGAAGAAGTGCTGCGCGGCTGGTTGCTGGACACCAGCGCAATCAAGGCACCGCTTGAACAACTGGTCATCGACTGGAGCACCGAGCGAGAGGGCTTCCAGAATTTCAGTATCGAAGCCAGTGACGACCTGCAGCACTGGCGCAACTGGGGCGAAGGACAGGTTGCGCGGCTGTCGTTTGCCGACGAAGTGGTCGAACAGCGCGAAGTCGGCCTGCCCGGCCAGCGCGCCCGCTATCTGCGCCTGCTGTGGCGTTCCCCGCACAGCGCGCCGCTGCTGATCTCTGCGCACCTGCTGAGCGCCAGCAGCGACACTCCGGCCACACCGCTGACCTGGTCGCCACCGGTCAAGGGCAGCGTCGAAAGCCCCAACGAGTATGTCTGGCAACTGCCCACCGGCTTGCCGATAGGCCGCGTCAAAATCGACATCACCCAGCCCAACAGCCTGGCACCGGCGACGCTCTACGGCCGGCCCGATGCCGGGAAGCCCTGGCAGCCGATCAGCAGCGGCCTGCTGTATCGCTTGTCGCAGAATAACAGCGACGTTTTGCAGGACCAGCTGCAACTGTCCGGACGCATCGTTCAGCAGCTCAAGCTGGTGGTGGATGATCGTGGCGGCGGACTGGGCAGTGAAGCGCCGCAGTTGAGTGTGGCCGTGCCTGCCACGGAGGTGGTGTTCCTGGCGCGCGGTAACGCGCCATTCACCCTGGCAATCGGCAACTCGAGCGTCAAGGCTGCCAACCTGTCGCTGGCCACGCTGATTCCTGACCTGAGTGCGGAAAAGCTCGCGACTCTCGGCACAGCGAGCCCAGCCACAGCGGCTGTGGCCAACATGTCCGCTGCGCCGATCGCCGTGCAACAAAGTACTGACTTCAAACGCTTGGGGCTTTGGGCCGTGCTGCTGCTTGGCGTGGTGTTCCTTGGCTGGATGGCGTTCAGCACGCTGCGCGCTGCAAAACGCTGAAACAGGCGGCCTGTCAGGCGCGGTTCGCCTGACATCTGAACTGAAACAGTCTTAAGCCAGTCTCATAGCAGTATTACGTCGCCACTCGCGTTAAACTGCGCGGGTTTTCATACCCCCTATTTTCGGAGCTATCCATGTCCCGCGTCACACTAAGTCGTTACTTGATTGAGCAGACTCGCAGCAACAACACCCCTGCCGATCTGCGCTTCCTGATCGAAGTTGTGGCGCGCGCATGCAAGGAAATCAGCCACGCCGTCTCCAAAGGCGCGCTGGGCGGCGTACTGGGCAGCATGGGCACCGAAAACGTTCAGGGCGAAGTGCAGAAAAAACTCGATGTAATCTCCAACGAGATTCTGCTCGAAGCCAACGAGTGGGGCGGTCACCTGGCCGGTATGGCGTCTGAAGAAATGGACAACGCCTACCAGATCCCGGGCAAATACCCGAAGGGTGCCTACCTGCTGGTTTTCGACCCGCTGGACGGCTCGTCGAACATCGACATCAACGCACCGGTCGGCACTATCTTCTCGGTACTGCGCTGCCCGAACGAATACCTGAGCCAGAACGAAGCGCTGAATGAAAAGGCCTTCCTGCAGCCAGGCACCGAACAGGTCGCCGCCGGTTACGCCATCTACGGCCCGCAAACCATGCTGGTCCTGACCTTGGGCGATGGCGTGAAAGGCTTCACCCTGGACCGCGAGATGGGCAGCTTCGTGCTGACCCACGAAGACATCACCATCCCGGAGTCCACTCAGGAGTTCGCGGTCAACATGTCCAACCAGCGCCATTGGGAAGCCCCGGTACAGCGCTATGTGAGCGAGCTGCTGGCCGGTGAAGACGGTCCGCTGAAAAAGAACTACAACATGCGCTGGGTCGCGGCGATGGTGGCCGACGTACACCGTATCCTGACCCGTGGCGGCCTGTTCATGTACCCGCGCGACAGCCGCGAGCCTTCCAAGCCGGGCAAGCTGCGCCTGATGTACGAAGCCAACCCGATGTCCTTCCTGGTCGAACAGGCTGGCGGTGCGTCCACTGACGGCCATCAGCGCATTCTCGACATTCAGCCTGAAGGCCTGCACCAGCGCGTTGCGGTGTACCTGGGTTCCAAGGAAGAAGTCGAGCGCGCCACCGCGTATCACAAAGCGTAAGACGCCTTATGCACCAGTAGTGATCGGGCCATGCTCGATCACTACCGAGTGAACAGATACTTGAAAAAACCAGCAGTCCGCCCTTCTGCCAGCCCCTTCTGCGGGCCAACTGTCTGATCCACGGCATAAATCCTTGCGCCGTCCGGGAACCAGATTCCCTTTTTCTCTTCTAAGCTTGCGGTATTGCGCCAGCGCCAGACTGCACCGGCTTGCACTGCGACGCGACCCCCTTCCGTTCAGGAGCTACATCCATGTCCTTGCGTTCTGTCGCGTTAATCTCGTTCTGCGTCCTGCTGGCTGCCTGCAGCAAGATCACTCAGGAAAACTATTCCAAACTGTCCGCTGGCATGCCCAAGGCTCAAGTCGAGTCCTTGTTGGGCAGCCCGACGGAATGTTCCGGTGCGCTGGGCATGTCGAGCTGCACCTGGGGCGACCAGAACACCTTTATCAGCGTGCAGTACGCAGCGGACAAGGTTGTGCTGTTCTCGGGCCAGGGTCTGAAATAACACATGATCAAGGTACTGGTACGTTTTGGAATTTGTGTCATGGCCAGCTTTTTGGCCATCGGTTTTGCCCACTCGGCTGACAATCTCGAGCCCAAGACTGTCGACAGCGTCGACCTCAAGCAGTATCAGGGCACCTGGTACGAGATCGCCCGCCTGCCGATGTTCTTCCAGCGCAAGTGCGCTCAGTCCGAGGCACGCTATACGCTCAAGGACGACGGCAACATCGCGGTGACCAACCGCTGCCGCACGATTGAAGGCAAGTGGGAAGAAGCCACCGGGACCGCCTCACCGCAGGTTCCAGGCAAGACCGACAAGCTGTGGGTTGTGTTCGACAACTGGTTCTCGCGCCTGCTGCCGAGCGTTGCCAAGGGTGATTACTGGATTCTGGACGTCAGCGAAGGCTACCGTACCGCCGTGGTCGGCAACCCGGATCGCAAGTACCTGTGGCTGTTGTCGCGTACACCGACCGTGTCTGCCTCGGTCAGAGAAGACATGCTCAGCAAGGCCCGCCAGCAAGGCTACGACACCTCACGCCTGATCTGGCGTGAGGATGACTCGAAGATCGGCAAAGGCGAGAAGTAACCGAATCGGGATTCTGGCTAAGCCCGGCAGGAGCGAACTTGTTCGCGAAGACGGTCGTTCAAACGATAAATTTCAGAACGCTTTCCGGCCCCTTCGCGAACAAGTCCGCTCGCACGGCCTTCGGCCAGAAGCAGAAGCGGACTCGTGGATAACGCCGAGTGCTCTGCGTCCTCCCTTGCATCAGCCCAGCAACTCCCTCAACACCTGCGCGAACTCGCGGTTGCTTTGTTCGTCTGCGGCGTGTCGCCCTTCGCGTATGACCCACCGCCCGTTGACCGCCACGTCGCGGATCTGCCGATCGCTGCCGGCGAACAGCCAGCGGTTGAGGATGGCGTCGTCCGAAGCCGTGGCGATGTACGGGTCGTTGCCATCCAGCACCAGCCAGTCCGCGCGCTGCCCCACTTGCAGCGTCCCCATCTGCTGCCCCAATGCCTGCGCGCCACCGGCGAGTGCAGCGTCGTATAGCGTGCGACCAACCATGGGCTGATCGCTCCGATATAGCCGGTTACGGCGCTGATCGCGCAGACGCTGGCCGTATTCCAGCCAGCGCAATTCTTCGACCACGCTGAGCGAGACGTGACTGTCCGAACCGATCCCCCAGCGACCGCCCTGAGCAATGTAGTCCACCGCCGGAAAGATCCCGTCGCCGAGGTTGGCTTCAGTGGTCAGGCATAACCCTGCCACCGCGCCGCTTTGCGCCATCAGGGCCACTTCATCCGCCTCGGCATGGGTCGCATGGACCAGGCACCAACGGTTATCCACTGGCGCGTTTTCATACAGCCATTGCAGCGGGCGTCGACCACTCCAGCTCAGGCAGTCATCGACTTCCTTCTGCTGCTCCGCGATATGAATATGCACCGGACACTGCCGGTCACTGGCCGCCAGCACCTCACTGATCTGCTGCGGCGTCACCGCGCGCAGCGAGTGGAAGCACAGCCCCAGCTGCTGCGCAGACTGAGCCGCCAGAACCGGACGCAAACGAGCCTGCAGATCCAGATAGCTGTCGGTGCTGTGGATAAAACGCCGCTGGCCCTCGTTGGGAGCCTGCCCGCCAAAACCGGAATGGCTGTACAGCACCGGCAGCAAGGTCAGGCCGATACCGACCGAACCGGCTGCCTGGCTGATCTGCAGCGCGAGCTCGGCAGGGTCGGCATAGGGTTTGCCATCGCTGTCCTGATGCACGTAATGAAATTCGGCAACCGAGGTGTAGCCGCCCTTGAGCATCTCGATGTACAGCTGGCGAGCGATAACGCCCAGTTGCTGCGGGCTGATGCGCCCCACCAGGCGATACATCAGGTCGCGCCAGGTCCAGAAACTGTCGTTAGGGTTACCCGCCACTTCCGCCAGCCCGGCCATTGCACGCTGGAACGCGTGGGAGTGCAGGTTCGGCATGCCAGGCAGTAAAGGCCCGTGAACCTTCTCGGCGCCCTGCTGCTCGGCATTGGCCTCGACGCGGGTCAAAATACCGTCCTGACCGACCTCCAGGCGAACGTTGCTGGCCCAGCCGTCGGAGAGTAACGCGCGCTCGGCAAAGAAGGCTGACATTGACTTCACACCTCATCACTGTAATTTGTATATACATATACAGACGTTTGAGTGGCCGGTAAACCGTCTGCATGCTTGCCGAGCAGCTGGTTAATGGTTAGCGTGGACGCTTTGCAGCGTCTGAATGCTTTCGAAAACACCGTCTCGAACAACAAGGACTCCCACGTGTCGACTCCGCCCGCCGCTTCTTCCCTGGCAGCCCAGATGGGCGAAAGTCCTGCACCCTTGTACGCCCGCGTGAAACAGATGATCGCCTTGCAAATCCAGAACGGCACCTGGCCGCCGCACCACCGTGTGCCGTCGGAAAGCGAACTGGTGACGCAACTGGGCTTCAGCCGCATGACCATAAACCGGGCACTGCGCGAGCTGACCGCCGAGGGCCTGCTGGTGCGCATGCAGGGCGTCGGCACCTTTGTCGCCGAACCCAAGAGCCAGTCGGCGCTGTTCGAAGTGCACAACATTGCCGACGAGATCGCCGCGCGTGGCCATCGCCATACCTGCAAGGTCATGGTCCTCAAGGAGGAAGCCGCTGGCTCCGAGCGCGCCCTGGCGCTGGACATGCGTGAAGGCCAGCGGGTCTTCCACTCGTTGATCGTGCATTACGAGAACGACATCCCGGTGCAGATCGAGGACCGCTTCGTGAACGCCCAGGTCGCTCCGGACTACCTCCGGCAGGACTTTACCCTGCAAACGCCTTACGCCTACCTGTCGCAGGTTGCGCCGCTCACCGAAGGCGAGCATGTGGTCGAGGCGATTCTCGCCGAAGCCGATGAATGCAGGCTGTTGCAGATAGAGGCGGGAGAACCCTGCCTGCTGATTCGCCGCCGTACCTGGTCAGGCCGTCAGCCGGTCACCGCCGCGCGCCTGATCCACCCCGGCTCCCGCCATCGCCTGGAAGGACGCTTTACCAAATGAGCCAGACCCGCATTTTGCGCGCCGTCGACTACCCGCGCATGCCGTGGAAGAACGGCGGAGGCAGCACCGAAGAAATCGCTCGCGACGCAGGCCAGGACCTGGACGGCTTCGGCTGGCGGCTGTCGATTGCCGACATCGAAACCTCGGGCGGCTTTTCGGTGTTCGCCAGTTATCAACGCATCATCACCGTCCTGCAGGGCGCGGGCATGACGCTGGACGTGGATGGCCTCAGCAGTCGTCCGCTGCTGCCATCGGACCCGTTTGCATTCAGCGGTGACAGCCAGGTCGATTGCACCTTGCTGGACGGGCCGATTCGCGATTTCAACCTGATCTACGCCCCACACCGCTACACTGCACGCCTGCACTGGATAGACGTGCGGCACCCGCAACGCCTGTTCAGTTCAGCCAGCACCCTGGTGCTGTTCAGCATGGCCGAGCAAGTGGCGATCAGCGTCGACAGTCAGCCGTGGGAAATCCTCGGCAAACACGATTGCGCTCAGGTGGACAACGCTGGCGGTCTGCTTGAAGTCGAACTGCAATCGCCCCGCGCCAGCCGTTGCTGTCTGATCGAGCTCACCGCCACAGGCCAGTAAGCGCCTGTCTGCACACTTTATAAAACCCGCTTTTCGTTCAAGGACGACCATGACTCAAGTTCCGAACCGGGAAACGCCCAGAGGCATTGCCATCCTCGCCAGCTTCCTCGCCTCCGAATCAGCCGGCGGCATCGTGTTGATGGCCGCTGCGCTGGCGGCATTGATCGTTGCCAACTCGCCTCTGTCTGCCGGCTATTTCTCGATCCTGCACAGCGTCTGGCTGGGCCTGTCGGTCGAGCTGTGGATCAACGACGGGCTGATGGCGATCTTCTTCCTGATGGTCGGCCTGGAGATCAAACGTGAAGTCCTCGCCGGTGGTCTGGCGACCTGGGGGCAACGTGCCCTGCCCGGCTTTGCGGCGGCGGGTGGGATGCTGGTGCCTGCGCTGATCTACATCGCGATCAATTGGGGCAATCCGCAGACCATGAGCGGCTGGGCGATCCCGGCAGCCACTGACATCGCCTTTGCCCTCGGCGTGCTGTCGCTGCTGGGCAATCGGGTGCCGACCTCGCTGAAGGTGTTTCTGGCCGCGCTGGCGATCCTCGACGATCTGGGCGCCGTGACGATCATCGCCTTCTTCTACAGCTCCGGTCTGAACCTGCCGATGCTGGCCGCCGCCTTCGTGACGCTGGCGGTGCTGATCGTCATGAATCGTTTGAACGTGCGCCGTCTGCTGCCGTATCTGCTGCTCGGCGCGCTGCTGTGGTTCTTCGTCCTGCAATCGGGTGTGCATGCCACGCTGGCCGGTGTCGCCCTGGCGCTGTGCATCCCGATGGGCAAGCCCGAGGAAGAAGCCCGCTCGCCCCTGCTGTTCCTCGAAGAAAAGATGCACTACTGGGTGGCCTTCGCCGTGGTGCCGATCTTTGGTTTTGCCAATGCGGGCGTGTCGCTGGCCGGCATTACCCTGGGCAATCTGGTCGATCCTGTGCCGCTGGGCGTTGCGCTGGGACTGTTCGTGGGCAAGCAGATCGGCGTGTTTCTCGCCGCCGTGCTGGCCATCCGCGCCGGGCTGGCGGTATTGCCGGAGGGCAGCAACTGGGTGCAACTGTACGGCGTGGCGATTCTGTGCGGCATCGGTTTCACCATGAGCCTGTTCATCGGCAACCTGGCGTTCCCCGGCTCGCAACACCTGATCGACGAGGTGAAGGTCGGCGTACTGATCGGCTCGGGTCTGGCCGCGATTGCCGGGATTGTGCTGCTGCGCAGCCGTTTCAGCCGGCGCTGAAAAAATATTTTCAAATCACTGCATCCAGATGGGTTTCTCGCGGGTAGTACATTCAGCAGCCACTTCGAGTTGCTGAGCGCGGTTAAACCTTCTGGAGATTTCTGCATGAACGCAAAACGCTTGCTCTGCCTTGCTGGTACCACTCTGGCCTTCACTTGCCTGTCGTCTGTTGCCATGGCTCAGACCGACCTTCCCGAAAGCGTCCGTGTGCCGGCTGGCAACAAGGTCGGCATGCAAACCACCGGGGTTGGCGAGATCACCTACGAGTGCCGCGCCAAGGCCAACATGCCCAACGAAATGGAGTGGGCGTTCGTCGGCCCCAAAGCAGTGCTCAACGACAAGAGCGGCAAACAGGTCGGCACCTACTACGGCCCGCCTGCCACCTGGGAAGCCAAAGACGGTTCCAAAATAACCGGCACCCAGGTTGCCGTGGCCCCTTCGAGCGCTGGCAACCTGCCGTACCAGCTGGTCAAGGCCAACCCGGCCGAAGGCAAGGGCGCAATGACCGGCGTCACGTACATTCAGCGTGTAGCCCTGAAAGGCGGCGTTGCCCCGGCCAAAGCCTGCGCAGAGAGCAACAAGGGCGCGAAGGAAGTGGTCAAGTATCAGGCCGATTACCTGTTCTGGACTGCGAGCTGATAACCATCACTTACCGGGTGACCGCTCAACAGTAAGCTATGCTGCTGGGCGGGAGCCTCGTGATGTCAACGAGGCAGTAGTCTTCCATAGATGGCGGATCATCTTGTCTTCGCACGAATCTCTCTTTGATTACGAAGCCACGTTGCAGGCCTGCGCTCGCGGTGAAAAGCAGGCCTTGCAGCGTCTCTATCAACAGGAAAGCGCCCGGTTGCTCGGCGTCGCTCAGCGCTTGGTGCGTGATCGCGCGCTGGCCGAAGACATCGTGCATGACGCGTTCCTGAAAATCTGGTCCCACGCGGCCAGCTTCGATGCCTCGCGTGGTTCGGCACGTGGCTGGATCTTCAGCGTGACCCGCCACCTGGCGCTCAACACGTTGCGCAACACGGCTCGCGAGGTGCGTGTCGAAGACGACGGCAGTGAAGATCATCAGGAACAGGCGACACTGGAAGGCTGGCAGGAAATCGGCGATGCCTTCGATTGGCGGGTCAATCCAGGACGGATTACTTCATGCATGGAGCAACTGGAACCAGTAAGACGAAACTGTATTTTTCACGCTTACGTAGACGGTTATTCGCATCAGGAAATCGCGCAGAAAATTGGCGCGCCATTGGGTACGGTCAAAGCCTGGATCAAGCGCAGCCTGACGGCTTTGCGGGAGTGCATGGGATGACCCGGCCTTTAGACGACAACATTCATGAGCTGGCTGGCGAGTATGTACTCGGCACCCTCTCGACGCAGAAGCGGCTCGACGTACAGCGTCGCCTGTCGCGCGAGCCCGACCTGCAGGCTGCCGTCGATGCCTGGGAGCAGCGTCTGCTGCCCCTGACCGAACTGGCCGAGCCGGTGACGCCATCGCCCGGCCTGTGGGGTCGCATCGAACGTAACCTGCTGGACATGACCGCGCCTGCCAACACGCCGCAACGACCGCGCGTTCGCTGGTGGGACAACCTGTCGATCTGGCGCGGCCTCGCCGGAGCAGGCCTGGCTGCTTCGCTGGTACTGGGCATGACGCTGCTGACCCGCGCACCGGCGCAACCGTCTTATCTGGTGGTCCTCGTAGGACCGCAGGACAAGGCTCCCGGCTGGGTCGTGCAGGCCAGTAACTCGCAGGAAATACAGCTTATCCCGCTGGGGGTGTTCGAGGTTCCGACCGACAAGGCGCTGGAGTTCTGGACCAAGGGTGACGACTGGCAAGGCCCGGTTTCGCTAGGCCTGGTCAAGCCGGGAGAGAGCCTGCATGTGCCGCTGGATAAACTGCCGCCGCTGCAACCCAATCAGTTGTTCGAGCTGACACTGGAGAAATCCACTGGCTCGCCAATCGGCAAACCCACCGGGCCGATTCAGTTCATCGGCCGGGCGGTGAAAGTGATCTGACGCAGAGGCAGACTACTTGCGGCTGCAGTCGTCCTGTTGCAGCAGGTTGGCCTGGGTCAGGTTGCAGTCTGCCGGTACGCTGCGCGTCAGCCAGACATTGCCGCCGATTGTAGAACCTTTGCCGATGGTGATACGCCCCAGAATCGTCGCGCCAGCATAGATCACCACGTCGTCTTCAACGATCGGATGCCGTGCATGACCTTTCTGCAACTGGCCGTCCTCGTCCGATGGGAAGCGCTTGGCGCCCAGGGTTACGGCCTGATAAATCCGCACCCGCTCGCCGATGATCGCGGTTTCGCCAATGACCACGCCTGTTCCGTGATCGATGAAAAAGCTCGGGCCGATCTGCGCACCCGGATGAATATCGATACCGGTCGCTGAATGAGCGATTTCCGAGCTGATACGCGCCAGCAACGGCAAACCGGCGCGATACAGATAATGCGCCAGCCGATGGTGGATCACCGCCAGAATGCCGGGATAGCACAGCAGCACTTCATCGACACTGCGCGCCGCAGGGTCGCCGTGATAGGCAGCCAGCACGTCGGTGTCCAGCAGCAAACGAATACCGGGCAGGGCCATGGCGAAACCCTGGATCAGCTCCAGCGCTCGCGCATCGATGCTGTTCAGGTCACCACCCTGCTGATGGGCCACGTAGCGCAATTCAAGCCGGGCCTGGGCCAGCAGCGCATTGAGCGCCACATCGAGCGTATGGCCGACATAGAAGTCCTCGCTTTCCTCACGCAGGTCCACCGGGCCCAGGCGCATCGGGAACAGTGCACCGCTCAAGGCTTCAAGAATCTCGCCCATGGCCGCACGCGAAGGCAGCTCACGTCCACCGTGCTCACCGCTCACCCGCCTGTTGCGAGCCCGCCAGTCTTCACGCGCGCCACGCAACTGGCTGACGATGCGCTGCAACTGCCAATGGCTGGAGCGGCCGTCGGCGGACGCTTCTGGAATATCGCTCACGCTTGACTCTCCTTGATGTGAAGGGTGGCGACCGACAGTAAGGGCCGCTGCTGTTACCACTCTACGGCAAACATTCAGACGAAAAAAATAACAATTTCTGTCGGAATACGCGAAGAGCGCCGTGCGCACAGATAAGTTGCCGTGCGAGAAACGTCTGCCTATAGTCCGGTGACTCTTTACACGGCTTATCGACGACCATGATCAAAAATCAGCTTGCCCGCTTCAATCGCCTGGACCTGATCAGCGCGCCAACGGCTCTGGAAAAGCTCGAGCGCCTGTCGGTCTGGGCAGATCGTGATATCTACATCAAGCGGGATGACACCACCACGCTGGCCCTGGGCGGCAACAAGGTGCGCAAACTCGAGTACCTGGCCGCCGATGCGCTGGCCCAAGGTGCCGACACACTGATCACCGCCGGCGCCATCCAGTCCAATCATGTCCGCCAGACCGCTGCACTGGCCGCGCGCCTGGGCCTTGGCTGTGTGGCGCTGCTGGAAAACCCTATCGGCACCGAAGACCCCAGTTACCTGAAAAACGGCAATCGCCTGCTGCTGGAGCTGTTCGATGCCAAGGTAGAGCTGGTGGAAAACCTCGACAACGCCGACGAGCAACTCCAGGCCCTGGCTGCGCGCCTGAGTTCCAGCGGCAAAAAGCCTTATCTGGTCCCCATCGGCGGCTCAAGCCCGGTAGGTGCGCTGGGTTATGTGCGCGCCGGGCTGGAACTGGCCGAGCAGATCAAACAGACCGGTATCGATTTTGCGGCTGTCGTTCTGGCCTCCGGCAGTGCCGGCACGCACAGTGGTCTGGCGTTGGCACTGGCTCACGAACTGCCGCAATTGCCGGTCATCGGCGTGACCGTATCGCGCAGTGAAGAAGCACAGCTGCCCAAGGTGCAGGGCCTGGCCGAGCGCACCGCAGAGTTGCTCGGCGTTGCGCTGCCTGAGCACTTCAAGGTCGAACTGTGGGATGAGTATTTCGCCCCACGGTACGGCGAACCGAACGCCGGCACGCTGTCAGCCATCAAGCTGGTGGCCAGCCACGAAGGGCTGTTGCTCGACCCGGTCTATACCGGCAAGGCCATGTCCGGGCTGCTCGATGGCATTGGCCGTCAACGCTTCAACGATGGCCCGCTGATCTTCCTGCACACCGGCGGTGCGCCAGCGCTGTTTGCCTACCCGGATGCGTTCGACCAGTGACGTTCTAGCCCACGCGGCTTTTATGCCTTTCCAGAGGGAAAATAACTTTTTTTGTTATTTTTCCTCATAAGCAGATGGCTATATAGTCGCGCCCGACAGACCACAACGCTTAACCTTACACCTGACGTAACTGCCTGAAAAAAAGCTGAATAATCAGCACGAAGTTGCTCGAGTCGGGTCAGAAAATGGCCAGACACTTCCATACCAACAAGGGGCTCGCATGAACATTTCCGCTATTCGTCGTACGTTTCTTTTCTCGGCAATGGGCTTGATGCTCAGTGCCGGTATCGCCGGGCAAGCCATTGCTGGCGAGCAACTGCAGAAAATCAAGGACAGCGGTACGCTCAATGTCGGCCTGGAAGGCACTTACCCACCGTTCAGCTTTGTGGATGAGAGCGGCAAGCTCACCGGCTTCGAAGTCGAGTTTTCCGAAGCGCTGGCCAAGGAACTGGGTGTGAAGGCCAAGATCCAGCCTTCGAAATGGGATGGCATCCTGGCCGCTCTGGATTCCAAGCGTCTGGACGTGGTGATCAACCAGGTGACCATTTCCGACGAGCGCAAGAAGAAGTACGACTTCTCCGAGCCCTACACCGTGTCCGGTATTCAGGCGCTGGTTTTGAAGAAGAACGAAGACGCGATCAAGTCCGCCAAAGACCTGACGGGTAAAAAGGTCGGTGTAGGTTTGGGCACCAACTACGAGGAATGGCTCAAGGCAAACGTTCCGGGCGCAATCGTCAAAACCTATGACGATGACCCGAGCAAGATCCAGGACCTGAGTGTCGGTCGTATTGATGCGATCCTCGTTGACCGTCTGGCCGCTCTGGAAATGGCTGCCAAGACAAAAAACAAACTCGTCCCGGCGGGCGACGCATTCTCCCGCCAGGAATCGGGCATTGCCCTGCGTAAAGGCGAGCCTGAATTGCTGGCGGCCATCGACAAGGCCATCGACAAGCTGCGTGCCGACGGTACGCTGAAGAAGTTGTCGGAAAAGTACTTCAACGCTGACGTCACCAAATGATTGAAGAGAGCCTTCAGCTCGCGCTGGACTCCGCGCCCTTCCTGCTCAAGGGCGCGTACTACACGGTTTTCCTCAGTATTGGCGGGATGTTTTTCGGTTTGCTGCTGGGCTTCGGTCTGGCGTTGATGCGCCTCTCGCGTATCAAACCAGTGAACTGGATAGCGCGTATCTACGTGTCGTTCTTTCGTGGCACGCCCTTGCTGGTGCAGCTGTTCGTGATTTATTACGGCCTGCCGGAGCTGGGTATCCAGCTCGAACCGCTGAGCGCCGCACTGATCGGTTTTTCCCTGAACATGGCCGCCTACGCCTGCGAAATCCTGCGCGCGGCCATCAGTTCGGTGGAGCGCGGCCAGTGGGAGGCAGCGGCCAGTATCGGCATGACCCGCTGGCAGACCATGCGTCGGGCGATCCTCCCGCAGGCCGCACGTACCGCATTGCCGCCACTGGGCAACAGCTTTATCTCGCTGGTCAAGGACACGGCGCTGGCAGCCACCATCCAGGTCCCGGAGCTGTTCCGTCAGGCGCAGTTGATCACCGCACGCACCTTCGAAATATTCACCATGTACCTGGCCGCTGCACTGATCTACTGGATCCTTGCAACGGCGCTCTCGCACCTGCAAAACAAGCTGGAAGCCAGGGTCAACCGGCACGATCTGGAGACCTGACACATGATAGTGGTTGAAAAACTCACCAAGGCATTCAAAGGCAATCAGGTGCTCAAGGGCATTGATCTGCGTATCGAAGCCGGGGAAGTGGTGGCCATCATCGGGCCCAGCGGCTCGGGCAAGACCACCCTGCTGCGCTGCCTGAACCTGCTGGAAACCCCTGACAGTGGCAGAATCAAGGTCGGTGACATCGAGATTGATGGCACTCGCTCCATGAACCAGCAGCAGGGGTTGATCCGCCAGTTGCGTCAGCAGGTCGGGTTCGTGTTTCAGAACTTCAATCTGTTTCCGCATCGCACCGCACTGGAAAATGTCATCGAAGGCCCGGTGGTGGTCAAGAAGGTGGCCCGCGAAGCCGCCGAGGCGCTGGGCAGAAAGCTGCTCGCCAAGGTAGGCCTGAGCGGCAAGGAAGACGCTTACCCGCGACGCCTTTCCGGCGGGCAGCAACAGCGCGTGGCGATTGCACGGGCGCTGGCGATGGAGCCGCAAGTGATCCTGTTCGACGAGCCGACCTCGGCCCTGGACCCGGAGCTGGTCGGCGAGGTGCTGACCACCATTCGCGCTCTGGCTGAAGAGAACCGCACCATGGTCATCGTCACTCACGAGATGAGCTTTGCCCGGGACGTCGCCAACCGGGTGATCTTCATCGACAAGGGAGTGATCGTGGAGCAAGGCGAAGCCAAAGCGCTGTTTGCCAACCCGAAAGAAGAACGCACAAGGCAGTTTCTTGAGCGTACCCGCTCCTGATCAGGAAGATCAGCCTGCGCAAAAAGCAGCGTGTATTCAGTCGCGCTGCTTTTTTCTTACATTTCTGGAAGGATTGATCGTTCAATATCCTTGCTGAATTCCCGCGTAATTTTCCGAAAAATCATCGAAATAATAAAATTAGCGTACGTCCGTTCTGCGCCCTGATCCGTAGCCGGCTGCGCCGTTGCGTGCCCGTCTTGCCAGACGTTCCCTTACAGCCTTAATCCCGTCGGTTACAGTCTGTTGCCATTGATACTTTGTGGTAGGACAGTTGTTTAGTGAGGAGTCAACGGTTCCAAACATACAGCGTAGGAAGTATCCGGTTTTCAAGTAAACAAGCCTTAAATTCACTTCGCACATTGACAAGTGCCCGCAAAGCCCATTAGCTCACCTACTTCACTCATTCCAGTGAGGCAGCAAAGTTTCAAGTACACAATTCATACCGTTTGTAATGTTTGCCATAACTTGGATATTTAAGGTACTTATCCCCCTGCCTGAACCGCACACTTTATTACTTTAACATGACAACTTATGACGATTCTTTACTTGAACTATTGATTATCAGGAGCACCCCGACATGAATCAAAGCACTTGCAACGCCCACCCCCTGAGCTTGCCGATCCCTTCTGTACCGCTGGCGAGCCGGCATGGCATAGGCGTGAGGAACGCCTCTCAACTCGTTGTTCATGTTGATCCCTACGGCAGCATGGAAGAAGGCGATCTGATCGAACTGTTTTGGGACGGTTGTTACGTCGCGTCAACAATTTTGAAGGCATCCGACGTCGGCAAGCCGGTCATCCTACGTGTGCCGGAAAGCTTTCTGCAGAATGGCAAGGCGAGAACCTACTACCGGGTCATGAAGATAGGCGGAGTACCCGTGACTTCGCCCTGCCGCAAGCTATGGGTCAAGCTCAACGCACCGGGAGGACAACTGGTCAGCGCCAATACGGAAGAAAACCAGGGGCTGGCGCCACTCTATGTGGCGCCTTCGGTCATACGCCACGGCCTTTCGCGCAGACACCTGGAGGGCGGCTTGCCGATGACCATCGAGCCTTATCTGAACATGGCTGTTCACGACGAGATCACCATACGTTGGGGCGATCTGCGTATGGACCTGCCGCCGCTCACCGCCGACGATGTCGGTGAGCCGGTCGATTTGGTTGTACCGCCTGAGTTGATACGCGAAGGCGGAGACGAGCAACGGCTGGAAGTGAGTTACTGTGTCATCGACCGGGTGGGCAACAACTCGCTTTGGGCACCGCCCCGGATAATAAAGATCCAACCGCTGGGGCATTGAATACCTGACGACGGCCAGTCGGATAAACCGCGTCACTCCACGATACTGTTCAATGGACAGCACCGCACGGAACACTCTAAAAACGCAGCGTTATTTATTCACGCTCATTACGTGTATTAAACATTGGCCACGCGGGTAAGAAAGTTCAACGTCGCTTCGGCATACGCCATGTTTCATCCACACTTGCTTCTGCGCAGGCGTCTAACAGGTTGTGTTACGCAAGGTGAGTACATAAACAGGCATTGGCGACTGACAATAACCATCTATGCTTATTCCAAAAAGCACGTTTTAAAAACTTTTATACGCGCTTAGGGTATATGCACCGGACCACCGGACATCGTGATGTTTTCCAGCCGCACCTGATGCGGCCTACTGCTACGAGGTTCCGATGGTCCCTTTCACAACTACCCCTGTGGATAAACCCAGGGTCGTATCGATTGACGGTGAGCGACGCGAGTCTGATCCGGCAACGGTAGTGACCCACCGCGTCGAGGCTCCACAAGAACCTGACGTTGCCCCCCGCCTGCTGAAGGCCACCGTGTTGCAAAACGACGCGCAAGCCATTGCAGCAGCCCACGACCTGGCTGCGGCCGCGCAGATCAATGCCGCCAATCGCGACAGACAACGCGCCTTGCCATGGGCTGAAATCGAACAGTTCACCCGCAGTGGACTGGGCAGTATTTCCATCCCGCGCGCGTACGGCGGCCCGCAAGTGTCGTTCGTCACGGTAGCCGAAGTCTTCAGGATCATTTCTGCTGCCGACCCGGCGCTGGGACAGATTCCGCAAAACCAGTTCGGCATTCTGCACTTGCTGCAGAGCAGCGCCACCGAGCAGCAGAAGAAAACGCTGTTCCAGAGCGTGCTGAACGGTTGGCGCATCGGCAACGCAGGGCCCGAGCGTGGCACCAAAAATACCCTGGAACTCAAGGCACGGATCACCACCAACGGTGAACGTCTGAGCATCACCGGACAGAAGTTCTACTCCACGGGTGCGTTGTTCGCACATTGGGTTGCGGTCAAGGCGCTGGATGACCAGGGGCGGCAGATAATGGCCTTCGTCCAGCGTGGCACTCCGGGCCTGCGCATCGTTGATGACTGGTCGGGCTTTGGCCAGCGCACCACCGCCAGTGGCACGGTACTGCTCGACAACGTGCCGGTGGACGCTGCGCTGGTGGTCGATAACTGGCGCCTGTCACTGACGCCGAACATTCAGGGCGCGGTTTCGCAACTGATCCAGGCCGCGATCGACGCGGGTATCGCGCGCGGCGCCATCGACGATGCGATTGCTTTTGTACGCGAGAAATCCCGTCCATGGATCGACGCCAACGTCGAGCGCGCCAGCGATGACCTCTACGTGATCGCCGACATCGGCAAGCTGAAACTCGAACTGCACGCGGCAGAAGCCCTGCTGCGCAAGGCGGGCCAGGAGCTCGACGAGATCAGCGCTGCGCCTATCGATGAGCACTCGGCAGCCCGCGCCTCCATCGCGGTGGCGCGAGCCAAGGTACTGACCACCGAGATCTCGCTGCTGGCCAGCGAGAAGCTGTTCGAACTGGCAGGCAGCCGCGCGACATTGGCCGAGTTCAATCTCGATCGCCACTGGCGCAACGCGCGGGTCCACACCCTGCATGACCCGGTGCGCTGGAAATACCACGCGGTCGGCACCTGGCATTTGAACGGCACCCTGCCTGCTCGCCATTCCTGGATCTGAACCAGACCACTGGAGAAACCCCTTCATGAGTTCCAACCCAAAAGCGCGCGATAACGCGGCGCTGATCACCAGTGACGCTCAGGCCCTGCATGTAGCCCGCGAACTGGCCCTGCAATTGAAAACCGACAGCGCACATCGCGATCGCGAGCGCCGTTTGCCGCATGCCGAACTCGAGCTGTTCAGCCAGTCCGGTCTGTGGGGCATCAGTGTGCCGCAAGCCTTTGGCGGCGCGGGTGTTTCCAACATCACCCTGGCCAAGGTGATCCAGCTGATTTCCGAAGCCGATGGCTCGCTGGGCCAGATTCCACAAAACCATTTTTACGCTCTGGAAGTGCTGCGTGTGAACGGCAGTCCGGAACAGCAGGCGCGCTTGTACGCCGAGGCACTGGCAGGCGTACGCTTCGGCAATGCGCTGGCCGAACTGGGGACCAGAACCGCACATGACCGCACCACTCGCCTGAGCCGCGACGGGGACGGTTATCGCATCAACGGCCGCAAGTTCTACGCCACCGGCGCGCTGTATGCGCAACGTATTCCCACCTCGGTCGTTGACGACGAGGGTGTGCAGCAACTGGTGTTCGTGCCGCACGACAGCGAGGGTCTCAGTGTCATCGACGACTGGAGCGGTTTCGGGCAGCGCACTACGGGCAGCGGCTCGGTGGTGTTCGACAATGTGTATGTCAGCGCCCGCGATGTGGTGCCGTTCCAGAGCGCCTTCCAGCGCCCCACCACGGTCGGGCCGCTGGCGCAGATTCTCCACGCCGCGATCGACACCGGTATTGCCCGTGCTGCCTTCGAGGACGCCCTGGCGTTCGTGCAGACGCGTACCCGGCCATGGATCGATTCGGGTATCGAAAAGGCTGTGGACGACCCGTTGACGCTGCACAGCTTCGGCAAGCTGGGTATTCGCCTGCATGCCGCCGAAGCACTGCTTGAGCGCGCCGGTGAGTTTCTGGATGTCGCTCAGGCCGACAGCAATGCCGAGACTGTCGCCGCTGCGTCGATCGCCGTGGCCGAAGCGCGCGCCATCAGTACGGAGATTTCCCTGGCAGCCGGCAGCACGCTGTTCGAACTGGCGGGCAGTCAATCCACGCTGGCCGAACACGGCCTGGATCGCCACTGGCGCAATGCGCGCGTTCATACGCTGCACGACCCGGTACGCTGGAAGTTTCATGCCATCGGCAATTACTACCTCAACGACACTAATCCTCCCTTGCGAGGGACGATCTGATGGCGCGTAAAAAGATCCTTCTCAACGCGTTCAACATGAACTGCATCGGCCATATCAACCATGGCCTGTGGACCCATCCACGGGACACCTCGACGCAATTCAACAGCCTGGAATACTGGACTGACCTGGCGAAACTGCTGGAACGCGGACTGTTCGACGGCCTGTTCATCGCCGACATCGTGGGCGTGTATGACGTCTATCAGAACTCGGTGGACGTCACCCTCAAGGAGGCGATCCAGTTGCCGGTCAACGATCCGCTGCTGCTGGTCTCGGCCATGGCCGGGGTCACCAGACATCTGGGCTTCGGCCTGACCGCCAATCTGACCTACGACGCGCCCTATCTGTTTGCCAGGCGCATGTCGACGCTGGATCACCTGAGCCGTGGCCGGGTGGGCTGGAACATCGTCACCGGCTACCTCGACAGCGCGGCGCGGGCCATGGGCCTCAGCGAGCAGAACGAACACGACCGCCGTTACGATCAAGCCGACGAGTACCTGGAGGTGCTGTACAAGCTCTGGGAAGGCAGTTGGGAAGACGATGCCGTGATCAACGACCGCGAACAGCGCGTCTACGCCCAGCCGGGCAAGGTCCACAAGGTCAGGCATCAGGGCGAGTTCTATCAGGTCGAGGGTTATCACCTCTGCGAGCCGTCGCCGCAACGCACGCCGGTGCTGTTTCAGGCCGGCAGTTCGGAGCGCGGCCTGCAGTTTGCCGGACAGAACGCCGAATGCGTGTTCATCAGCGGGCAGAACAAGGCAGCGACCCGCGAGCAGGTCGACAAGGTGCGCGCCAGTGCCGTGCAGGCCGGGCGCAATCCGGAGGACATCAAGGTGTTCATGGGCCTGAACGTGATCGTCGCGGCCACCGAAGCACTGGCTCGGGAGAAACACGCCGAATACCGCCGCCATGCCAGCGCCGAAGCCGGCGTAGCGCACTTCGCAGCCTCGACGGGCATCGATTTCTCCCGATATGAAATGGACGAACCCATTCAGTACGTGAAAAACAACGCGATTCAGTCCGCGACCAAAAACCTGAAAAACAACGACTGGACGCGCCAGAAACTGCTCGACCAGCACGCCTTGGGCGGCCGCTACATCACCTTGATCGGCTCGCCCGAACAGGTCGCCGACGAACTGGAATCCTGGATCGAGGAAACCGGCCTGGACGGCTTCAACCTGACCCGCATCGTCACCCCGGAAAGTTACGAGGATTTCATTGACCTGGTGATCCCGGAGCTGCAACGCCGGGGCTCATACAAGACCGCTTACCAGGACGGCAGCTTGCGCAAAAAACTGTTTGCGCAAGGCACCGACCGTTTACCGCAACGGCATGCGGGGGCGGCACACCGACATATTTGATGAAGACATGCACCCCACGCCGAAGCGCTTGGCGTTGTACACAAATCTTGTGGGAGCGAGCTTGCTCGCGAAAGCGATTGTCCAGACGCCCTGTTTTCTGTGGCTGCACTGGCCTCTTCGCGAGCAAGCTCGCTCCCACAGGACCGAGGCGCTGCCGAGGACGGCACGCCGCCGTATTTGATGACGACATGCGCCCCAACGCTGAAGCGCTTGGCGTTGTACACAGGTTTTTGTGGGAGCGAGCTTGCTCGCGAAAGCGATTGTCCGGACGCCCTGTTTTTTGTGTCTGCACTGGTCTCTTCGCGAGCAAGCTCGCTCCCACAGGACCGAGGCGCTGCCGGGGACGGCACGCCGCCGTATTTGATGACGACATGCGCCCCCACGCTGAAGCGCTTGGCGTTGTACACAGGTCTTGTGGGAGCAATAAGCACAAGGTGTGGGGACGAGACTTAGGGATTTTTAAAAGGACCGCATCATGAGCAAAACCCTCGCTGCACTGGCCCTCGGTCTGTTGACCCTGACCGCTTACGCCGACGATAACCCCCTGAAAGTCGGGACCACGGCAGCCTTCGCCATACCGCTCGAAGCCGCTGTCGAAGAGGCTGGCAAGCAGGGCCTGAAGGTCGAGCTGGTCGAGTTCACCGACTGGATCGCGCCCAATGTCAGCCTCGCTGCCGGCGATATCGACGTGAACTACTTTCAGCACATCCCGTTCCTGACCAACGCCAACGAAGCCGCCGGCTTCGGCCTGGTGCCTTACGCACCGGGGATCATCAACAACGTAGGTCTGTACTCGAAAAAGTACAAAAGCTTCGACGAACTGCCGACCGGCGCTACCGTGGCCATCGCCAATGACCCGATCAACAGCGGACGCGGCCTGCAACTGCTGGCCAAGGCCGGGCTGATCACGCTCAAGGAAGGTGTTGGTTACAAGGCCACCGAGGAAGACATCACGGCCAACCCGAAAAAACTCAAGCTCATTCAGGTCGAAGCCGTGCAATTGGTGCGAGCCTACGACGATGCCGATCTGGTGCAGGGCTACCCCGCCTACATCCGTCTGGCCAAGACCTTTCCCGCTGACTCGGCGATCCTGTTCGACGGCATGGACCACCCGGAATACGTGATTCAGTTCGTGATCAAGCCTGATCACAAGGATGACCCGCGTCTGGCAAAATTCGTCGATATTTACCAGCACTCGCCGCTCGTCCGCGCCTCACTGGACAAGGTCAACGGCAAGCTTTACCAGGCCGGGTGGAAAGAATGACCGCAACCGCGCAACGCCAACGGCCACTCGACATAGCGGGCGCAGGTCAGCGGGCGCAACAGGCCGAACTGCACCCGGAGCTGAATCGCGCGCATGTGCGCTTCATCAACCTGGGCAAGACCTATCATGGCAAGCAAGGCCCGGTGGAGGCGCTGGGCAATATCGATCTGGCCGTCCAGCGCGGCGAGATCTTCGGCATTATCGGTCGCAGCGGCGCAGGCAAATCCTCGTTGATCCGCACCATCAACCGCCTGGAACAACCCAGCAGCGGTCGCGTGTTGATCGATCAGGTGGACATCGGCGAGTTCGACGAAGACAAGCTGGTGGAGCTGCGCCGACGCATCGGCATGATCTTCCAGCACTTCAACCTGATGTCGGCCAAGACCGTCTGGCAGAACGTCGAACTGCCGCTCAAGGTCGCCGGCGTGCCGAAGGAGCAACGCGCGCGCAAGGTCACGCAGTTGCTGGAGCTGGTGGGTTTGCAGGACAAGCACAAGGCGTATCCCGCGCAGCTGTCCGGCGGGCAGAAACAGCGTGTCGGCATCGCCCGCGCGCTGGTGCACGACCCGGCGATTCTGTTGTGCGACGAAGCCACTTCGGCGCTGGATCCGGAAACCACCCAGTCGATCCTCGGCCTGCTGCGCGAGATCAACCAGCGCCTGGGCCTGACCATCGTGCTGATCACCCATGAAATGGCGGTGATCCGTGATATCTGCCACCGCGTCGTAGTGCTGGAACAAGGGCGAATCGTCGAGCAGGGGCCGGTATGGCAGGTGTTTGGCGACCCGCAGCACGAGGTCAGCAAAACCTTGCTGGCGCCACTGCAAACCGGGCTGCCGAAAGAGTGGGCCGAGCGCCTGAGCGATCAACCGCAACGACCCGATGCGGCCCTGCTGCTGGACGTGCATTTTACCGGTGTCAGTGACGAAGGGCCGGATCTGGCTGCGCTGTTTGCCGCGCTGGGCGGCAAGGTGCAATTGCTGCAGGGCGGGGTCGAGCGGATTCAGGAGCGCGCCATCGGGCATCTCATTCTGTCGGTTGCCGGCTCGCCGCACAGCCGGGACGAGCTACTGACGCGCGCCCGCACACTGGCGCCACGCGCGGAGGTATTGGGTTATGTGGGTTGATCGCTTGCTACAAGGCACCCTCGACACATTTCTGATGGTCGGTGTGTCGTCATTGATCGCACTGTTGCTGGGCATTCCGCTGGCAGTGATCCTAGTGACCAGTTCCAAAGGCGGCATCTACGAAGCACCGGGGATCAACCGGGTGCTGGGCGGCTTCGTGAACCTGTTTCGCTCGATTCCGTTTCTGATCCTGATGGTCGCGCTGATTCCGTTCACGCGGATGATCGTCGGTACCACTTATGGCGTATGGGCAGCCGTCGTGCCGCTGACCATTGCCGCCACGCCGTTCTTTGCGCGGATCGCCGAAGTGAGCCTGCGCGAGGTCGATCATGGTTTGGTCGAGGCCGCGCAGGCGATGGGCTGTCGGCGCTGGCACATCATCTGGCATGTGCTGCTGCCGGAAGCGCGCCCCGGTATCGTCGGTGGCTTCACCATTACCCTGGTGACCATGATCAACTCATCGGCCATGGCCGGTGCCATCGGTGCAGGCGGATTGGGCGATATTGCCTATCGCTATGGCTATCAACGCTTCGACACGCAGGTGATGCTGACAGTGATCGTCTTGCTGGTTGCGGTCGTAGCGCTGGTGCAACTGGGCGGCGACCGATTGGCACGCAGCTTCGACAGGCGCTAAGCAGCCGCAACGCAGCGAGGGTATATTGGCGGTCTTCCTTTACCGGACCGCCCTTGATGAAACTCGACCCACAGACCCTTGCGCAGATCACCGCCGCGACCCTCGGCAATTACAACAGCGTGGCCGACGACTTCCGCGAAGGCACCCGCGACCACGACGTCAGCCAGAATATCGACGCCCTGCTGCGGCATATCGAAGGGCCGGCACCCTGGCAGATTCTCGACTTTGGCTGCGGGCCGGGCCGCGACCTGAAAGCGTTTACCGCGATGGGCCATGTGGCGGTCGGGCTCGACGGCTCCGAACGTTTCGCCGAGATGGCCCGTGCCGAGACCGGTTGCGAAGTGCTGCAGCAGAACTTCCTCGAACTCGACCTGCCGCACGGACGCTTCGATGGCCTCTTCGCCAACGCAGTGTTGTTCCACATCCCCAAACAGGAACTGCCACGCGTTCTGCGTCAGTTGCATGCCACGCTCAAACCGGGCGGCGTGCTGTTCAGCTCCAACCCCCGCGGTGAGAATCAGGAAGGCTGGAACGGCGAACGTTACGGCGCTTATCACGACCTGGAATCATGGCGCGAATTGCTGACCGAAGCAGGCTTTGTCGAACTGGAACATTACTACCGCCCCGCCGGATTGCCGAGAGAGCAGCAGCCGTGGTTGGCGAGTGTCTGGCGGCGCTAGAGCGTCGAGAACTGCATCCCCACGCAGAGCGTGGGGACGATCATCAAAAGCGGAGCGTTGGAACGATCATCAATGCGCAGGCTGCGCGTTTTCATCTTCGTTCTTTTCTTCGGCTTCCTGACGCTGTTCGTCGGTCGGTTCCTTGATGCGATACCAGGCCACGTACAACGCGGGCAGGAACAGCAAGGTCAGCAGCGTGGCGATGATGATGCCGCCGATCATGGCGTAGGCCATCGGCCCCCAGAATACTTCGCGAGCAATCGGGATCATGCCCAGGCTGGCCGCTGCAGCCGTCAACAGGATCGGACGACGGCGATGCTCGGTGGCTTCGACCACGGCGTCCCACGGCAAATAGCCGCTTTTTTCATAGGCATCGATCTGGGTCACCAGAATCACCGAGTTACGGATGATGATGCCGATCAGCGCCAGCACCCCGAGAATCGCCACGAACCCCAGTGGCGTCCCCGTCGGGATCAGCGCCAGCACCACGCCGATAAGCCCCAGAGGCGCCACACTGGCTACCAGGAACATCTTCTGAATGCTGTGCAACTGAATCATCAGGAACGTCGCCATGAGAAACAACATCAGCGGCGCAACGCTGGCAATCGGCCCCTGTGCCTTGCTGCTTTCTTCGACCGTACCGCCGGTTGCCACCTTGTAGCCGACCGGCAGGCCTGCGGCAAACTTGTCGATTTCCGGTTGCAGCTGTTTGACCAGATCAGTTGGCTGAATCGCGTCGCGGACGGCGCCTTTCACAGTGATGGTCGGCTTGCGATCGCGGCGCCAGACCAATGGCTGCTCCAGCTCGTAACCTACCGTGGCAAACGCCAGCAGCGGAATCGACGTACCGGTCGGTGTCACGATTTGCAGGTTCTGCAGGGTTTCCGGTGTGCCGCGCTCGGCATCTTCGGCACGCCCGACCACATTGATCAGATAGATATCATCGCGCACCTGAGTCACGGTAGAACCGCTGACCACGCTGTTCATCAGCTTGGCGACGTCTTCCGACGACAGCCCCAACTGCCGGGCCTTGTCCTGATTGATGTCGATGCGCAGGACCTTGCCCGGCTCGTTCCAGTCATAGATCACTTCGCCCACATGCGGGTTGTGGTCGAGCAGCGTGGCCAGCTCGATGGCGTGCTGACGCACCTTGTCGATGTTCTCGCCGCTGACGCGATACTGCAACGGACGACCCACCGGCGGGCCCATTTCCAGCGCCTGCACATACGACCCGATGCCGACGAAGTCATCACGCAGGCGTTTTTGCAGACGGGCAGTCAACGCGCCACGCTCTTCCAGGCCTTTGCTGACAATGACCAGCTGGGCGTAGAACGGATTTTCCAGTTGCTGATCGAGTGGCAGGTAGAAACGCAACGCGCCCTGGCCGATGTAGGTGCTCCAGCGCTCGATGTCCGGGTCGTCCTTGAGGCTCGCTTCAAAACGATCAACCACCTTGCGCGTTTCGTTGATCGAGGCGCTTTGCGGCAGGTTCAGGTCGACCAGAATTTCCGGGCGGTCCGAAGACGGGAAGAACTGGTTCTGCACGAACTGCATGGAGAACAGCGACGCGGCGAACAGCCCGACCGTGATGGCAATCGCCAGCCACCGATGACGCATGGCCCAGAGCATGCTGCCGTTGAATGCCCGGCCTATGCGACCCGGCTCTTCGGATTTGGGCTTGATGTTGGCGCTCAGAATGTGCACGCCGATCACCGGCGCAAACAGAACGGCAACCACCCACGACACCAGCATCGCCACGGCGATGACAGCAAACAGCGTGAACGTGTATTCCCCCGCCGAGCTGTTGTTCAGACCGATCGGCACAAAGCCGGCCACGGTCACCAGCGTACCGGTGAGCATCGGGAACGCTGTCGAGGTGTAGGCGTACGTGGCCGCCTGCTCCTTGGATTCACCCATTTCCAGCCGTGTGACCATCATTTCCACGGTAATCATGGCGTCATCCACCAGCAGGCCGAGGGCGATGATCAGCGCGCCGAGGGAAATCCGTTGCATGGTAATGCCGCTGTATTCCATGAATACAAACACCATCGCCAGTACCAGCGGAATCGAACACGCGACCACCAACCCTGCACGAAACCCAAGGCTGACGAAGCTGACCAACAGCACGATAATCACCGCCTCGAACAACGCGCTGGTGAAGCCGCCCACGGCCTTGTTCACCACCTCGGCCTGATCCGATACCTTGTGCACACCAATGCCGACTGGCAGCTCCGCCGTTGTAGCGTCCATACGCTCATGCAGCGCCTTGCCGAACGACTGGATATTGCCACCCTTCTGCATCGCGATGGCCAGGCCGATCGCCGGTTTGCCATCGAAGCGGAACAGCGGCTTGGGCGGATCGGTGTAACCACGAGAGATGTCGGCAATGTCGCTCAGACGGTAAAAGCGATCATTGATGCGCAGATTGACGGCAGCCAGATCCTTCTCGGAAGCAAACTGGCCGGAGGTACGCACCGAAATCCGCTCCGGCCCGGCTTCGATCACCCCGGCAGGCGTCACCGCGTTCTGCGATTGCAGGCTTTGCACCACCTGGCTCTGGTCAATGCCCAGTGCCGCGAGTTTGCGTGTCGAGAAGTTCAGGTACACCACTTCGTCCTGCTGACCGATCATCTCGACTTTGCCAAGGCCGGGCACGTCACGGATGTCGGCGCGGACCTTCTCGACGTAGTCACGTAACTGACGCATCGAGAAACCGTCTGCGGTAAACGCATAGATCGAGCCGTACACATCACCGAACTCGTCGTTGAACGACGGGCCTTGCAGCCCCTGCGGAAACTGGCCACGGATGTCATCGACTTTCTTGCGCACCTGATACCAGATTTCCGGTATCGCCTTGGCATTGGTCGTATCACGCAAGTACACGAAAACCGTGGACTCACCCGGTCGGGTATAGCTCTTCACGTAGTCCAGCGAGTCCAGCTCTTCGAGCTTCTTCTCGATGCGGTCGGTGACCTGCTCGAGGGTCTCGTCCACCGTCGCGCCCGGCCAGCGGGTCTGGATAATCATCGTCTTGATGGTGAAGGACGGGTCTTCCTCGCGCCCCAGCTTCATGTAGGAAAACACGCCCATCAACAGCGCGACGAACATCAGGTACCAGACGAACGACTGATGCTTGATGGCCCACTCGGATAAATTGAAATTCCCTTTCATCGCGGGCTTTCCTCATCGACTTTGACTTTCTGGCCCGGCTTGAGACTGTTGACGCCCGCGCTCACCACTTTTTCACCTGCTTTGACGCCATCGGTCAGCACGAAGGAGTCGCTGTCACGGCTGGCAATAGTCACCTCTCTGGGGTTCACCGTCTGGCTCTGCGAGTCGACGATCCAGACCTGGAGTTTGCCATCGACTTCCTGCAGGGCATTTATCGGCAGACGCATGCGCGGCGTGATGGTCGAGCTGAGCGTCACACTGATGGCCGTGCCAAGCCTGAACGCCGCTGTCGTTTGCGCCAGCGACAGACGCGCACGGCGCGTACGTGTGGTGCGGTCGGCCTGGGGTTCGATTTCGCGAATGGTGGCAGTGGTGTTCACTTCCGGATTCAGCTGACTGGCGACGGTGAATACCACGTCGGCAGGCAATTGCTCGGCCAGCGTATCGGGCAGGTCGATCACCGCTTCCTTGATGTCCGGCCGCGCCAGGGTCACGACTTCCTGACCGGCTGTCACCACCTGCCCGGCTTCGACCTTCCATTCGGTGACCACGGCGTCGTGATCACTGCGCAGCTCGCTGTAACTCAATTGATCGCGGGCTTGTTGAGCCGCGGCCTTGGCCTGTTCCTGCGACGAGCTGGCGGTCTTCAGATCGGTCAGGGCGATGTCCAGTTGCGCCTGGGCACCGACGCCGCGATCGAACAGCTCCTGCTGACGGCGGGCATTGGCTTGGGCGTTGATGTACTGCGCCTGAACATTGGCCAGGTCGCCCTGCCGGGCACGCACGGCGTTCTGCTGATCGGTCGGATCGAGGGTTGCGAGCAAATCGCCTTTCTTGACCTCAGCGCCTACGTCAACGTCGCGCCGGGCGATGCGCCCCGCGACACGAAAGCCCAGCACACTTTGATAACGCGCCTGGATGTTGCCGGCGAAACGCCCGAAATCCTGATTCGACTCAGGCTTTGCTTCGACGAAGACGACGGGGCGCACCGGTTCCGGAGGTGTTTCATCCTTGCCACAGCCACTCAATAGAAAACCACTCAACAGCAGGCCGCCCAGCGGCAGGCACGACAGACGCTTCATGGCTGCACCTGTGCGTTCGGTTGCTTGGGCTGTTCGGCAATTTCGACCTGCATGTCCGGATGTAACAACTGTCCGCCTGCCACCACGACTTTCTCTCCACTCTTGAGCCCGTCGCCAATGATGACTTTGGCGGTCAGGTAACGGGTGACGGTGACCTTGCGCAAATTGACCTTGCCCTGCTCGTCCACCACCCACACGGCAGGCTTGCCCAACTGTTCGCCGAGGTCCTTGGTCAGCGCTGCCCATGGCAACTCGACACTGGCGTTGGCCGGTGCGCTCAGCGCCACGCTGACCACCGAGCCCAGGTCCATGCCTTCAGGCAACGGGTCCAGAGCGATCTTGACCTGCAAGGTGCCGGTCTGCGCGGATACCGCCGGGGTCACTTCGCGCACTTTGCCGCTGACCTTGATGTTCGGGTTATCGAGTAACGTGACCTGCACAGCCTGATTGGTCGGCGGCTTGACGAACAGCGACTCGTAGACATTGAACACCGCATCGCGATCACCGTCGCGCGCCAGATCGAAAATCGGCATGGTGGCCTGCACCACTTGCCCGACTTCAGCCTGACGCGCGGTGATCACACCCGGTGCATCGGCCACCAGAGCGGTATAACCCAGTTGTTCACGGGCATTGGCCAATTGCGCCTGCGCCGCCTTCAACGAACTTTCACTACCGCGCAAGGCGGCCTGTGCAGAGTCATATTCGCTACGACTGGTGTAGCCCTTGGGCAACAGTTTTTGTTGTCGAACGAAAGCAGCGCTGGCCTGATTCACGCGGGCCTGCTCGGCGGCCACAGCAGCAGCGGCCGAATCGACATTGATCTGCAGATCCTTGGGATCGAGCCGCGCCAGCACCTGCCGGGCAGTGACCCGATCGCCCACATCGACATTACGCTGAATGATCTTGCCATTGACCCGGAACGAAAGACGGGTCTGCACTCGCGCCTGAACATCACCGGTCAGGGCGACACTGGCGGCGAAGTCGGCACTTTTTACCGTCTGCACATAAACTCTGGGCAGTTCGGGCGCCGCCGGTTTTTCCTCGCCACAACCGGCCAGCGCCGCCAATGCAGCGGCCAGACCGAACGTAACCAGTCTTGAAATACGAACGGGCATGCAGACTCCTTGTGCAACTGCCGGATGCGGGCGTGATCAGGGCGAGAGAATAGCGTGAGTATGCGACTGTGTGCGAGAGGGAGGGTTCATTGGGGGAGTGATCAGAACACGTTTACGATGACTCGGACGTTGCGACATGAGACGGCTCATTCACAAGCTCTTTGCCCTGAAGATAGGTCCGGGCGCGCTCTGCCTCCGGCTTTTATAGTGTTGCCCGTTCAAATTTCAGGAAAGAAATGACCTTGGGCCTCTTTGAAAAAGTGCAGGTAGCTTATAGGACTAAACGACCAGGACTAAACGACTCTCAATGACCTGCACGAATTGAATCGACAGGCTCTTCTACTATTGCTTCCATCTTGTCTACTTCTGACAAATGTTGCTTGAATCTTTTCTTGGTTAACCTCTTGTTTTTGGGATAGCCCGTTCTATGAATGGTAGGCAACTGCTCTGAATTGTTGTGCAGGTCGCTGGCAATCATATTGTCACGGCCTCATCGCCCTCCCGACTCTGTTGCGCCAGCCATTGTGCGCCTGCACGGATACAGGTTCGTTGCCTGTCGCCGTGCAACTCGGTCATCAGTTGCTCGCCGTTGTAGAAGCGGTTGGCGACGGCCTGGGCCGAGGGCGTCACTGTGGATACGCGGCCCAGCGGGTCGTTCCCTGATGATGAAAAAGTCAGGGCTTTAGCGTGAGCCCGTCGGGGCCGACCGTCCACTGGCAAAACTATCAGTAGGTCACCCGAAAGCAAGAGTCCGGGTGACCTGGATAATAAGCTCATGGGTTGTCATGGCTCTGTAAAATCGCCCAGGTTCTGGCAGAGGGCTGGATGGCATCAAGACAAACGTCACTAAATAGAATATCTGATCCTTCTGCCAGCAGCCCCAGCGTTGCTTCCGCGGCTCTGTAAAGGTAGGCCGAACCCACCTGGTGAGTTTATCGATGAGGCAGTTGAAGCGCCAAGAGCCTCTCTTGCAGCGATGTGTTGGGGAAAAGGATATGGATCTCTTCGTGAATACTCTGGCGGCGCATCAGGCGGCCGTAGACTATACGGTGGCGGTTGGCGGGTGGAGTGAGGCGCTGTTATTCGCCCGGCGAGCCGATTTGCTCCAGCTTGAACATCAGATCGTCTTTGCCTCATTCGTCTCGCAGCTAAGGAGCCCCGCCAAAGCACTGTCGAAGCGACTCCTAAGCCAAATCCCACATAGTTAAGTATTGAGCTGGTCTCGGGGTGCGCGTCTTTCGTCAACATTGACCCTATCGTTGGAATAACGCCAGCAACACCTGTTAATAAGCCGGCGGCCGAGACTGCCATTGTCTTTGCCCCCTTCGATGCGACCATTCCTCGCACCCCTCCAAGCGCGCCGAGTACCGACAGACCTAAACTCACCCAAAACCACGCGCTTTCATGCCCTGTCGGATCAACCCGGTTGACCGGATCTCCCGCGCAATACGCGTACGCATTCACGCCACCCTTGCCAAACGGGCTCAGGCTGTCCGGGCTGTTGAAGCGCATCAGCACTGGGTTGTAGGCGCGATAACCGTTGCCAAGCAGGTAATAACCGGTGAGAGGGTCGCTCGGTTCGCCGTTGAAACCGGGCATTCCATCGAGGGCCTGGGCAATGTCATGGTGACCGTAAGGCGAGTAGGCAATGTCCGCCTGGTGTCCGTCTTCACTCGCATGCAGAACGCTGTTGTGCAGGTCGCTGGCGACCATCATTGTCACGACCTCATCGCCCTCCCTACTCTGTTGCGCCAGCCATTGTGCGCCTGCACGGATACAGGTTCGTTGCCTGTCGCCGTGCAACTCGGTCATCAGTTGCTCGCCATTGTAGAAGCGGTTGGCGACGGCCTGGACCAATGGCGTCACTGTGGATACGCGGTCCAGCGGGTCGTAGGTGTACTTGCAGAGAATAGCCATGATCGATCCTTGATGATGGAGTAAGCACTCAGGTGAGTCAGCCTGGAGAAATCATGTACAGATAAAACATATCAATACCAAATAGCTGTATCAGAATCGTTTGGCTGATGCCCCCTGACGGATGGTCTTCGAATGTTTACAGCGGCATTAGCAACTACACCGCTTGAAGGCCTTTGCTTAACCAGCTCTATATTGGTCCCTGCATCCTCCCAACGCTTGATGCGTGGGCTGACTGTCCGAACAGCTAGCACTGGAATCAACAAGCTTATTGCCGTCGCGAGCAAAATATTCGCAGCAGGAGCATCAGGATCGACCGCATTGATTACCCGGCTTACTGTAAACACGCTGCTGGCTGCAAGCTGGCCGACTGCTGAAGCCGCTGTCAGTTTCGTTGATAAGGGTGCACTGCCCTTGGCGATAGCCTTTATCGCAGGAACAGCCGTCTTTACTCCCACGAAAGCACCGAACAAGCCGAGCCCTATCCAGACAAATGAAAGTACCTGACCAACATCCACCTCATGCCCGGTCGGATCAGACCGATTAACCGGGTCCCCCGCGCAGTACGCATACGCATTCATACCACCCTTGCCAAACGGACTCATACTGTCCGGACTGTTGAAACGCATCAGTGCCGGGTTGTAGGCGCGATAACCATTGCCCAGCAGATAATGACCGGTCAACGGATCGGGTCGCTCACCGTTGAAGCCTGGCAGCTGGTTTAATGCTTGCCGATGCCCGTAAGGGGTGTAGGCGATAGGGCCAGGCAACCCGGCCGATACGGTGTGGAGCACGCTGTGCTGTTGGTCCGAGCCGATCAACAACGTGGCTAGCGCTGACTGCATGGCCAGCAACTGACGGTCGCGATGCAGGAAACGAAGGTGTTCCGCCCCCTGAACTTCGCTGACCAGCGTGTCGGACTGATAGAACGAACGGGCAATGGTTCCTATCGCAGGCGTGCGAGCCGCGAGCCGGTCAAGCGCGTCGTAGCGGTAATGGCACGATGTGGTTGGCTGGCGCATGGCGAGTAACCGGAGTGGTCTTGATCAGCGAGGCGGGCCTCTTCAAGCACACAATGCATTGCAGGGACCGCAGCGGCTACTCGTAGAACTGCTAGGTTGCATCAGGGCTTTCAGGGGTTCTGGACGCATTCCAGCGAGCGCTCCAGCTCGGCCTTGGCCATATTGATCAGATGCACCACCGAGAACGCCAGATCACGTTTCAGGCCATCGAGGTTGTCACCGGTTTCATACGCGGTGGCAGAGGCACAGCGCAGTATGTCGCTGACCTGCATCAGAGAGTCTTCCAGAGAGTTGGGGAGCGGCGGGGACGGGGTTGAGTTGATCATCATGTGTGCCTCTGCGAGTAGGGCCATCAGATGTTCGATGCTAAACAAACAAGGGTGGCGACTTTGACGCGGGTTAGCAGACCGGTAGAGAACACAGACCCGGCGCACTCGAAAGTGCCCCACGCAAAGCCGCCATAAAACGGTAATTGCGCTGCGTATCTCTGTACAGGCTGCTAAACCCGGTCGCTGAAAAAATCAGCGACCGACGCAGCCTAGTGTGCAGAGTTGGCAGGCACAAGGGCCCGGGATTTTCTAGGAAAGGTCATACGCAGGAAAGAGAAAAGACTGAAGGAAAGGTCCTGCAGGACAGGTTTTTCGTGAGCGGAAGTAACCTGAATCTTTCAGAAGAGGACGCAGAGCGTCCGGAAGTGCATACCCACGCGGAGCATGGGTACGATGGTGCTCCTGAGATCGCCTATCGTTCCTCACTCTGCGTGAGAACGCCCTTCGTGACGCTCCGCGTCACACGTTCAGGATCGGACGCAGAGCGTCCAGAAATGCATACCCACGCGGAGTATGGGTACGATGACATTCCTGAGATCGCCTATCGTTCCTCACGCTCTGCGTGAGAACGCCCTTCGTGACGCTCCGCGTCACACGTTCAGGATCGGACGCAGAGCGTCCGGAAATCCATACCCACGCGCATGGGTACGATGATGTTTCCGAGATCACCTATCGTTCCTCACGCTCCGCGTGGGAATGCCGTTCGTGACGCTCCGCGTCATCCGCAAACCGCGCCGATCAGCTGCCCTCGGTGCCGTGTGCTTCTTCGAAGAAGAAATCCTTCCAGTTCGCCGCCTTGTTTTTCAACACGCCCAGCTCATGCAGTTTCTCGGCGTAGATGAAGGTGCGCTGCGGCGTGACGGTGAAGTCGATTTCCGGGTCGGCGACGATTTTCTCTACCAGTGGCAACGGCAGCTTCGATTGCTCGACGCGGATGTAGGTCTGCGCGGCAGCGGGCTTGTCGGCCTTGATGATCTTCTCGGCTTCAGCCAGCGCGTCGTAGAACGCCTTGTAGGTCTTGGGGTTTTTGTCGTGGAATTTCTCGGTGGTGTAGAGCACGTTGAACGTCGCCTGGCCGCCCAGCACGTCATAGGAACTGAGCACCTTATGGACGTTGGGGTTCTCCAGTTCCTGATACTGGAACGGCGGGCTGGAGAAGTGCGAGTTGATTTCCGAACCACCGGCAATCAGCGCGGAAGTCGCATCCGGGTGCGCGAGGCTGACCGAAATGTTGTCGAATTTCTTGTAGTTGTCGTTACCGAACAGCTTGGCGGTTTCGATCTGCAAGGTGCGCGACTGGAAGCCCACGCCCGCAGCCGGTACGGCGATGCGGTCCTTGTCGGTGAAGTCCTTGAGAGTCTTGACGTTGGGGTTGTTGGTCAGCAGGTAATTGGGCATCGAACCCAGCGAGGCAATCGCCTTGACGTTCTGTTTGCCCTTGGTGCGGTCCCAGACGGTCAGCATCGGCGGCACGCCTGCCGACACCACGTCCAGTGCGCCGGCCAGCAGCGCTTCGTTCATCGCCGTGGCACCTGAGATGCTGTTCCAGTCGACCTCAATGTCCAGGCCCTGCTCCTTGCCGTGTTTCTCGATCAGTTTCTGATCGCGCACCACGTCGAGGATCAGGTAGCCGATGCCGAATTGCTGAGCGATGCTGATCTTGCCTTCCGCCTGAGCGCCGCCGCTGAGCAGCGCGCCAAACAAGCCGAGCGTCGCCGCCAACACAGTCAGTGCCGGGCGTTGAAATGCAGTATTCATGTGGTTCTCACCCTGATTATTCAAAAAAAGACGGCGTTTCAACTCTGCATGCCCCAACGCTTGACGGTCAGGCGCTCGATGTTGGCGAACAGCAGGTTCTCCACCAGCAGGCCGATGAGGATCACCGCCGCCAGACCCGCAAAAACCTTGTCGGTATACAACTCGTTACGGTTCTGGAAGATGTACCAGCCCAGACCGCCCTTGCCGGAGGACGCGCCAAACACCAGCTCGGCGGCGATCAGCGTGCGCCAGGCAAAGGCCCAGCCGATTTTCAGACCGGCGAGAATCGATGGCAGGGCAGCAGGAATCAGGATGTGCCAGACAAAGCGCAGGCCTTTGAGACCATAGTTGCGCCCGGCCATGCGCTGGGTTTCCGAGACACCCAGAAAGCCCGCGTAAGTATTGAGCGCCAGTGCCCACAGCACCGAATGCACCAGCACGAAGATCAGGCTGTTCTGACCCAGCCCGAACCACAGCAGCGCCAGCGGCAGCAGGGCAATGGCCGGCAGCGGGTTGAACATCGCAGTCAGCGTGCTGAGCAGGTCGCGGCCCAGTTGGGTGGACACTGCCAGGGTAGTCAGGGCGAACGCCAGCACGATGCCGATTAGGTAGCCCTGAATCAGCACGGTCAGGGAGATCCAGACCTTGCCCGGCAACTCACCGGAGATCAGCCCGTCATAAAAAGCGGCAGCCGTTTGTAGAAAGCTCGGCAACAGCAGGTCGTTGTTCTGCAGACGTGCGGCCAGTTCCCAGATCACCGCCAGGGCGATCATGATGACGCATTTGCGCACCCAGCTCAGTTGCCAGATACGCTGTGCCAGAGGCAGATCGCGGGCCAGGTCTTCCTGAGTGAAAGGCTCCAGCGTGATTTCATATTCTTCGCGAGCGGGAGGTGCGAGGCTCATGATTCGGGTTCTCGGTAGTCGTAAAAAGCGTATACAGAACGCTCTGGGAAGCGTTAATACGCACAGCATTCATTATTTAGCCTTTGATTCTGCTCGCAGGGCGTGGAGCGAGTTTGTTCGCGAATGGGCCGTTACATTCTCAAAAGATGCATTGTCTGAACTACCGTCTTCGCGAACGAGTTCGCTCCTACGGCCTTCGGCCAGAATCAAAAACCTGTACCAGTGCGGCCAGTCAATAAGCGATCCGGATGTCCTGAAAATTCAGATCCTGCTCCACCGGCCCGGCCTCGCCCTCATCGAACAACAACCGATGAATACGCTGCGCGGTTTGCTGAAAGCCGACGCCGCCGAGACTTTTCAGGTCGTATTGATGGCTGTTGATTTCCGCCCGTACACGGCCCGGATGCGGCGAAAGCAGCAGGATGCGGTTACCGACCACCAGCGCTTCTTCGATGGAGTGCGTGACGAACAGCAGCGTAAAGCGCACCTCGTCCCACAGCTCCAGCAGCTCTTCCTGCATCTTGCGGCGGGTCAGTGCATCCAGCGCGGCGAACGGCTCATCCATCAGCAGGATTTTCGGCTGCATGGCCAAGGCTCGGGCAATTGCTACACGGGCCTTCATGCCACCGGACAAGGTGTGCGGATAGGCATCGGCAAACGCGCTGAGGCCGACCTTTTCCAGGTAATAACGTGCGCGCTCCAGCGCTTCGGGGCGCTTCAGCGTACGTGATGCCAGCAGCGGAAACATGACGTTCTCGATCACGGTTTTCCACGGTGGCAACTGGTCGAACTCCTGAAACACCACGATGCGGTCCGGGCCAGGCTCGGTGACCTGATGCCCCGCCAGGCGAATCTCGCCCTCACTGGGCTCGATAAAACCGGCCACCGCCTTGAGCAGCGTCGACTTGCCGCAACCGGATGGGCCGAGCAGCACGAAACGATCGGCCGGATCGACTTCGAAACTGACCTGATGCGTCGCCCGCACCACGCGTTCTGGCGTGCGGTATTCGAGGCTGACGCCGCGAACTTGCAGCAAGGCTTCAGCAGTGGACTGTGCAGCCGGCTGCGGTTGGGTGCTGGTGCTGGCCGTGTGGCCTTGCGCGACAGCATTCATGAACGGCTCTCCTGGATCAAAATGGCGCGGTGCCTTGAATGGTCGTGCGATGCAGCTTGCGACGCAGGTGCGCCGGGCAGCCGGCAGCCAGATGGATCAGGGAACGGTTGTCCCAGAACACCATGTCGTTGGCCTGCCACTGGTGTCGATAAATGTGTTCGGGCTTCACGCTGTGCGCGTAAATCTCGTTGAGAATCTGACGGCTCTCGCCTTCCGGCAGACCGAGGATGCGTGTCGTGAAACCCTCGCTGACGAACAGCGCCTTGCGCCCGTTTTCAGGGTGGGTGCGAACGATCGGGTGGCTGACTTCGACCACCTGCGCCAGTTGCTCGGCGCTCAGGGTCGGACGCCAGTTGGCGGCGTTGTGGCCCTCGGCGTAGCGTGCGGTGTAACTGTGCACCGCTGAACGCCCTTCAACTGCATCGCGCAGGTGTTGCGGCAACGTTTCCCACGCCAGGTGCATGTCTGCAAACAGCGTATCGCCGCCTTCACTCGGCAGCTCCTGAGCGTAAAGCATCGAGCCCAGGCTCGGCAGTTCCTTGTAAGACAGGTCCGAATGCCAGTACTTGCCGGCATCGCCCAGGCCCACAGGCTTATCGTTCTCGACAATGTTGGAGACGATGAGGATTTCCGGATGGTTGGCCAACAGAAACTGCTTGAGCACATGGATCTGCAGCACCCCGAAGCGTCGGCTGAAATCGATCTGCTGTTGCGGCGTGATCTGCTGATCGCGGAACACCAGCACGTGGTGATCCAGATGTGCCTGATGCACACGAGCGAAGTCGGCATCGTTCAACGGCCTGGACAGATCCAGCCCAACGATTTCCGCGCCCACCTTTTCGGTGAATGGACGCACTTCGAAGGATTGCGAAGCCGGTTGAGCGGACGATGAAGCGAGGGAGGCTGCTGGCATGAGAACTCCGACTCCAGGACTGTGTGACTGAAAGACGAAACTCTATAGGTATAAGAAAGAGAATTTAAATACCGTTGGGGAATAACGATAGCGCCGAATATTTCATGCGGGTGCCTCGCAGGCCCAATCCAGCATAAATGTGTCATGACAGTTACATCGAAGTGTCAGAACGGCTTGCTAGGGTCGGCGCCTTATTCGACCTGAGTGAAGCGCCCGCTATGCGATCCAATAAACCGGTTGTCCATGTAATGGTGTCGTCATTGATACTGTCGCTGCTTGCCGTCTCGGTTCAGGCTGCGAGCCGTGCCAATGACAATCGTATAAACGGTGTCGATCTGCTCTCCGGGTTCAACACCCTGTGGACAACCGGCGCAACCTGGGACACTGGCACGCCGACGGCCCTCGGTCAGAGCCTGCTTCGGCGCAACCTGCAGATCGTGGTCGACCGTGCCAACTCGCGCACGCTGGCGCAGGAAACCGCCGCCTACTTCGATGACCGCCGCGACCAGAGCTACAGCGCCATCAGCGGCCTGGGCTCGCTGAGCGATGCTTACAAAGCAGGCGCGGGCGCGTTTACGACCATCACGCAATTCGACGACAGCAACAAAACCGTCAAGTACGACGACAAAGGCAATGGCGCAGGCAGTTCGTCTTCAGCGCTGGGCAAGGTGGTCGACTTGGTCGGCGCCGTGCGCAACGATGCCTCCACGACTCCAGCCAAGTCCCACTATCTGTATCCACGGCCATGGCGGCAGAGCCTCGACGGACAGAGCCTGGCATTCGTCGTCGCGCCGTCCCTGCGCCCGGCCGAAAGCACCACGCCGGCCAGTGACTCGGGTTTCCCCAGCGGTCACACCAACGCCGCTTACCTGTCAGCCTACGCCTTGGCCTACGCGATCCCGGAGCGGTTCAGCGAGCTGATGCTGCGTGCTTCGGAGATCGGCGACAACCGCATCGAAGCGGGCATGCACTCGCCCTTCGACGTGATGGGTGGGCGAATCACCGCGACCTATTTCGCCATCGACAACCTGTCCAACCCGGCCAACGCCCAACTGCGCGCCGATGCTCGCGCACAGGCGCTGGCCTATTTCACTGCTCAGTGCCGCGGCGACGTCAACAATTGCATGACGGCCATCGACCCGGCCACCGACCGCACTTCCCAGCACGCACAGGACAAGGCGCTGTACACCGCGCGCATGACCTACGGCTTCGACCCGGTCGGCCCGACCAATCTCGCGCCGGTTGTGCCGACCAACGCTGAAGTGCTGCTGGAAACACGCTTCCCGTACCTGGATGCCAGCCAGCGCCGCGAGATTCTGGCGACCACCGAACTGTCATCGGGCTACGCAGTGATCGATCAGTCAGGTGGCTATGGTCGCTTGAACCTGTATGCCGCAGGCGATGGTTACGGCGCGTTCAATTCCAACGTCACCGTCAACATGAACGCCAGCCTTGGCGGCTATAACGCCATCGACGCCTGGCGCAACGACATCAGCGGCAGCGGTGCGCTGATCAAGAACGGAACGGGCAACCTGATCCTGACCGGCAACAACACCTACTCGGGCGGCACGCTGATCAACGGCGGCACCCTGACCGGTCATGCCCAGGCCTTCGGCAGCGGCACGATCACCGACAACGCAACGCTGGTGGTCGATCAGTCCACCAACGACACCCTCGCCAACACCCTCACGGGCACCGGCGCGCTGATCAAGCGCGGTGTCGGCTCGCTGAACCTGACCGGCAACAGCAGCCTGTCCGGCGCGACGACCGTGCAGGCCGGTCGCCTGGCAGTGAATGGCAACCTCGGTAACTCCATCGTCAGCGTGCAGCAAGGTGCAACGCTGGGTGGCAACGGCACCGTCGGCGGCATCAACGTCGCTCAGGGTGGCGTGGTCGCACCGGGTAATTCGGTCGGGCAACTGAACGTCAACGGTGACGTCAACCTGGCTCAGGGTTCGGTTTATCAAGTGGAGTCGGACGCCAGTGGCAAAGCCGACCGCATCGTCGCCAGCGGCCGCGCGACGATCAATAACAGCACGCTGTCACTCGTCGAGGGCGGTAACTGGGTGGCCGCCAGCCGTTATTCGATCATCTCCGCAGCCGGTGGCGTGAGCGGTGCATTTGCCGCCGTACAAACCAACTTCGCGTTCCTTACCCCGACGCTGAACTACACCGCCACCGATGTCGGGCTGACGCTGGATCGCAACGCACAAACCTTCGCCAGCCTGGCGACCACGCGCAACGCCAAGGCGGTCGCGCAGGGTCTGGACAGCGCGGGCGCAGGCAACGCGCTGTGGCGTCAGGTGGTACAGGACGACGCCTCGACTGCGCAGGCCACGTTCAGCGCGCTGTCCAACGAGCTGCATGCATCGACCCAATCTGCACTGATCGAAGACAGTCGGCTGGTGCGCAATGCCATGAATGCTCGCATGCAACAAGCCCAATCAGCACAGGCATTCGGCAGCACCACGCAAACCCTCGCCGGTGACGCCTCGCGCGGTGTGGTGTGGACCCAGGCCATCGGCGCGACCGGCCAGACCGACAGCAGCCGTGACGCCTCGGGCCTCGAAACCCGCACCAGCGGCCTGTTGTTCGGCGCCGACGTACCGCTCGACGACACTTGGCGTGTGGGTGCATTGGCAGGCTTCAGCAACAGCAGCTTCGACCTGCGCCATGCGTCCGGCTCGACCGACAGCGACAACTATCATCTGGGTGTCTACGGCGGCGCGAAGTGGGGCCAACTGGGCCTGCGCCTCGGCGCGGTACGCACCTGGCATGAGCTGACCGCCAAGCGCACGCTGGACCTGCCGGGCTCGTCCGAGCACTTCAAGGAAGACTACAAGGCAGCGACCAATCAGGTCTTCGGCGAACTGGGCTACACCCTGGAAATGGGCAACGCACAGCTTGAACCCTTCGCCAACCTGGCACACGTACGCCTGGACACCGACGCCTTCGACGAGAACAGCAACGCCATCAGCCTGCAGAACAAATCCCAGGACAACCACATCACCTTTAGCACCCTGGGCCTGCGTGCAGCGACCCGCCTGAACGCAGGCAGCGTCGTGATCAAACCCAACGCCACACTGGGCTGGCGTCGCGCCTACGGTGACGTCACCCCGGAAAGCCGCTCGGCCTTCAGCGGCGGTGACACCTTCGAACTCTCCGGCGCCCCCATCGCCCGCAGCGCAGCGGTGCTCGGCGCAGGTGTCGACCTGGGGTTGAGCGATACCTTGAGCGTAGGCCTGAGCTACGACGGTCAGGTGAGCAACGACGCATCGGATCAGTCTCTGAATGCCCGGGTGACATTGGCGTTTTAAGGCTGAAGCGGCGGCTGCTCTCTGTAGGGGCGGAGAGCAGCCTGCAGGATTTCTAGACTCGGCATGTAGGACCCATCAGAAAATCCCGGGCTACTTTGACTTCATTATCGGCCTTCTCTATGGTGCAACTACCAACCGGGGCAGTCAGGGAGACACCCAATGCAGCTATCGAGCATTGTGCCGTCGTGGCTCGATATAGAACGACGCATCAGCCGAAGCATGGGCTACCAGCCTGGAACCAGCTTCCAGCGCAGACTCAACAATGAGCCGGTTTCAACACTACAGCTCAACCTCCGACGCGTCGGTAATATCAGAAGCGCGTTCAACCGCGCCGAACTGGAAGCGGCCCGCCGGCTTGGGCGGCGTTTCCTGGATATCGACATCGCCAGCATCATCAACGACCTGATAGACGTGGTCACTCAAATGGCCATGATCGTCGCGGGCAGCACGCTCGCAGGGGGCGCGATAGGTGCGGGAGTCGGCAGCTTTTTCTTTGGTGCAGGCGCAGTGCCCATGGGCATGGCGGGTGCCGCAATCGGCCTGGAGCTCAGCACCTGGATCCTGGGCATTCTCGGCCTGGCGTCCATTGCCGAATTCTTCGTCGACGGCCTCCCGCGGCTTGTCGACCACTACGTACGTGGCATCACAGTCGCCTGGGAAGGCACCCGTGGCGAGCCTGGCCTCAACCCCTTCGGCGGCGACGATCCGCAGGTTGTAGACCGCGCAGCGCACCACATCGCCCAAGGCCACGAAGAAGTGGTGGTACTGCTACTGGGCGCCATCGTCGCCTACCTGACGCGCGGCCGAGGCAACGCAAGCGTACTTGCCAATGAAATGCAAGCCAGCAAAAAAGGTGCGAAGCTCGGCCAATGGATGCTCCAGCACGAAGACGCCCTGACAAGACACCCCGACCTGCAACATGCCGGCCCTCGTAAAAGTGCACTGGACAAACAGGAACCGCCACCGCCGCCGCCGCCGCCCAATCGACGTGCGGACGAGCCCGAACCGAAAAGAGCGTCGGGCATGCCTGAGCACAAGGTGCCATGCTTTAACGTGAGCGATAAGCACCTCGACCGAATTCCCGAATTTGACCGGCAATTGGCGGGCCAAGAGAAGGGGTTGAATGATTTGACGGTGGAAGAGTATTTGAAGGGGCGGGAGGCGTTTAAGAACGGGGAAGCCTTGAGGGATCCGATAGTAGCAGCGGATGCGCGTAAATTACTCAGTCGCAAAATGGAGTTGAGCATTGTGCGCGAGCTAAGATTAGGCGGTATGAGCCCAGAGATCGCTGACGCAACCGCAAAAAAAGAAGTAGCAGAAAAAATGAAGACACTGTCCGCTTTGCATAATCCAGACATGATCGCAGGAGGAAAGGACATCATCAACGATCTCGGCGATCGACGTATTAACTCAAGTATAGGGCCGCAGTGGCCAAGTCGCATCAGGGGGCTGGATAACGCAGCCAACTTAATCCCTGAAGCGTCGCGCAGCACGACAAAAATCAACGCCAAACTCAAAAGATGCAAATAGGAGGCAAGTGATGGACGAAGATTATGCTTTTTTCCTAAAGAAATTTGGCTCAGCAATTGAGCACCAAGTGGTTCCAAACTCGAGCATTGAACGATATAAGAACAAACTACCTGAGCAGCTATTAAAGTATTGGGAAGATTTTGGCTGGTGTGGATACGCCGAAGGCTTATTTTGGACTGTGAATCCGCAGGATTACGAGAGCCTACTCAACACTTGGCTTGCAGGTACAGAAGCTTTCAAACGTGATAACTATTATGTAATCGCTCGCAGCGCGTTTGGAGAGCTGTATCTTTGGGGAGAAAAAAGCGCAGACAGCTTATCCATAACTAGCTATATGTCACGATACTCTACCAACAGCTCAATATTTGCTGGCGAAAATCTGGACTTTGGAATTAAAGTATTTTTCTCATCAATGCAGCTTGAGCATAATGACTTAAACAGCCTTTTCAAGCCCGCGCTAAAAAGTCTTGGCCCGCTCGAAGCGGACGAAATGTATGGATTCGTACCCGCATTGGCGCTCGGCGGACCAGTGGAATTAAAAAATCTGCAAAAAGTAAAAACCATCGAACACTTAACACTCCTATCCCAGCTCTCTCCACTTCAGGATTGGGGCTTTCCTGATGTCTAAATTCTTGCATAAAAAATTGGCTTTCTTCTTTACTCTGCTAGCGCGGACTGTGTAATGAACGAGCACTACGCATCATTCCTCAACGACTTTAGCCCGACAATTGATCGCCAAGAAGTCCCACAATCAAGCATTGATCGATACGAGAAAAAACTACCCGCCCAGCTGCTTGAATATTGGAAAGAGTACGGATGGTGCGGCTATGCGGACGGCATATTTTGGACCGTTAACCCGCAAGAATCCGAAACCATACTTAGCCATTGGCTTAGCGAGACCAACCTTTCTAAAAATGACAACTATTATGTAATTGCCCGCAGCGCATTTGGTATTCTTTATGTATGGGGTCAAGAGCAAGGCTATTGTCTGACCATATCATCTTATCGAGCGCGGTATTCCTCTCGCGCCTCCAGATTTACCGGAGAAAAGCTGGATGCAGGGGTTAATGCATTTTTCTTTTCGATGAGCCCTAACCACAACGACATCGACGGCCTTTTTGAACGCGCACGAGAAAAACTTGGCCCACTAAAAAGTGATGAAATGTACGGTTTCGTTCCTGCTTTGGCACTCGGCGGACCGATGGAATTAGAAAATTTGCAAAAAGTAAAGACCATCGAGCACCTGGAATTTCTGTCTCAGCTCTCCCCACTTCAGGATTGGGGGTTTCCAGATGTCTAAATCCGGAAACCAGAGATTAGCCTTCTTCATGACGCTGTCAGTTCGGACTGCATGATGGACGAAGACTTTGCTTTCTTTCTAGAAAAATTTGGCCCTGCGATTGAGCGAGATGAAGTTCTGAAGTCAAGCATCATCAGATATAAAAACAAACTGCCTGACCAACTACTGACGTATTGGATAGATCATGACTGGTGCGGATATGCAGACGGGATTTTCTGGACCGTGAACCCTCAAGATTATGAAGAAATACTTGAACATTGGCTTACTGACACAGATATCCATGGATTGGATAATTACCATGTTATCGCACGCAGCGCTTTCGGAAAGCTTTACGTATGGGGTGAAAGGAAAGGTAGCTGCTTGACTATTAACAGCTATGTAGCCAGATACACTCCTCGTACCTCTAAATTTACAGGCGAAAAACTCGATTTCGGAATAAAAGCTTTTTTCTCGTCAAAAAAACCTAATGAAAGCGACTTAGATGATCTATTCAAACCGGCTCTCGAAAAACTCGGCCCACTCAAAAGTGACGAAATGTACGGCTTCGTCCCAGCCCTGGCACTCGGCGGACCGATGGAATTAGAAAATCTACAAAAAGTAAAAACCATCGAGCATCTAACATTTCTGTCTCAGCTCTCCCCACTTCAGGATTGGGGATTTCCCGATCTTTGAATACAGCAATCAAATCAATTCTTCAGCGCGCTCTTGGCATTGCATCGTGGACAAGGACAATGCCTTTCCTCAAAAGTCCTGACTTCATCCAGATTCAGCGAAACGGATTCAGCTCCATTTTCATTTCCCGGCCTCCCGATCAGCCTCAACAATCGGGGTCGGGAATGGGCTGCGTGCCTTTGCAAACCACCACAGGGCACCCGCCCCGATAACGCTCGTCAGCACGGCCAAACTCAGGATGACCTGGCGGATGCCCAAGGGCGCTGCGAGCAGCGCCACCAGCAAACCCGCCAGAGGCTGCGACAGGTTGTTGAGCAAGGTGATCACGCCCACCGTCTTGCCGAAGTCCTGAGGCGGTATCACCCGCTGCCGGAGGGTGCGCATGTAGACGTTGAACATCTTGTCGAAGCCGACGATCAACAGAAACCCCAGCGCATAACCGGTAAGGTTCGGGCTCACGGCGCTGATGAATGCCCCGGTCGCGATCATCGAAAAGCCGACGACACCCAGCACGCGCATAGGCAGAGCCACGCGGGCCAGGAAGAACAGGATCACGATGGTCGTCACCGCGCCCGCCGCTTGCAGCCCGGCATAGCTATCTTTGCCGGCGCTGTACTCACCGATCACCATGGCTGCCGAGGTCGCCAGCGTGACACCGACGATCAGGTTGACGCCCACCGCCAGCGTGATGATCTTTTTCAATTCCGCTAGGCTGCGGATATGCCCGAACGCAATCCGCAATGGCTGCAGCCAGATGTCCTGATGCTGCTCGAACACCTCAAGCGTGATACGGCTGAGACGTTGCCACGCGAGCATGCTCAGGTCTGCCAGCAGGAACAGGCCGGCGGTCAACAGCACCACCCAGTGCCAGGCCCATACTTCAAGCATCAGTGCCGCGACCAGGGGCCCGAGAACCAGCCCTGACTGGTCGGCGATCTGGGAATAGGACAGCGTTCTGGTGTAGCTGTAGTGCTGAAAGATATACGGCATGAGCACTTCGCGCGCCATGATGCCTTGCGTGGTCAGCACCCCGCACAGTGCCGACAACACCACCAGCCATCCGATACCGCCAAAGATGGCGTAGAGCACCATCGCCAGCACGCACAGCGATGCCCGGTAGATCTGGCTGATATGCAGAATTTTGACTGGCGGGTATTTGTCGCAGAGGGCACCGCACAACGGAAACGCGAGAAACCTCGGCAGCGATTCGACGAAAAACGCCAGCCCGGCCCATGAAGCGCTGTTGGTGGTCTGGAATACCACCAGCGGCACGATAAACAACAGGATCTGGTCCGCCAGTCTCGATAGAAAAAGCGAGATAAAAAAAGCGAGGTAATCCTTACGCATGGAAAACTCCTGTCGGCCGGGACGTGCATCGCGATTAACCGAGCCAGGCGTTGGAGCTTATTGGATTTACGATTTTAATGCTGGCGGCGCTCGCGACAGTTAGTATTCCTCAGGTCATACCTGGCTTGATACATCCATGCTGAGACGCCCTCTCCTGTGAGCTCGTGGAGAAATACTGATGAACTCATTGCCAAGGTCCTCGGCCATCCTGTTGGCGGTCCTGCTTGCAGGTTGCCGCGCCGCGCCAGGGTCTGCCAGGCCATCTGTTAATGCGACCAGATATGGCGAGGGCGGTGTTTCTGCCTTTTACACATGGCCGGATAAAGTGCCGCCGACACCGGGCCGACTGCTGCGCTCCGAACCGCTGACGGACAAGCAGAGTCTCGAAAATGCCGGACAGAATGTCCGCATCCTGTACACCTCAACAGACGGGCTCAACAATCAGCCAGTCGCAGTGTCAGGTGCTCTGTTCATGCCCAGAGGCAAGTCGCCAAAGGGCGGATGGCCACTGATGGCGTGGGCGCACGGTACTGTCGGTAGCGCGGACATCTGTGCGCCTTCATTCACAGGGCGCAGTGATCGCGATACGCGCTACCTGAATGAATGGCTTGGCCGGGGTTATGCGATTGTGGCTACTGACTATGAGGGTTTGGGGACGCCGGGGCTGCATCCGTTCGGGCTGAGCAGTCCGCTGGCATATGGTGTGCTCGACAGCATTCGCGCCGTTCAAGGTGCTGGGTTCAAGCTGTCTTCGCGGGTGGTTGTGTTTGGGCAGTCCCAGGGTGGCCGTGCCGCTTTCGCTACGGCCGTGTATCAGAAGGCTTACGCGCCCGAATTGAACATTGTCGGTGTGGTCGCGACCGGGACGCCTTATCCGATGGCTCAATTGCATGAGAAACATACCGGACCGGATAACTTCCGCGATCAGGTCTCGCCGTCGCTGGCCTACAACCTGTTGCGATTGAGTACCGCCGCGCTGATCAACCCGTTGCTGCATCCCGCCGATTACCTGAGCGACCGCGCGAAGCCCGCGTTTGAAACCAGCCAGCGTGAATGCCTGCAAGCCATCGAGCGCAAGGTGGTCGCGGATGGACTGACGTTCAACAACAGTTTCAAACGCTCACCCGAGAAAGCACTGGATCAAGTCAATCGCCATTCGGACTACCCGACGGTAAAGTCGGACATTCCGGTATTTATCGGTACCGGGGGCAAGGACGTCATCTCACCTGTTCGCAGCCAGATCGCGCTGGTCAAGGACGCGTGCAGGGCAGGCGACCGCATCGAATGGCATTATTACCCGCAACTGGATCACTCCGGCGCAGTGAATGGCTCACTGCCGGACTCGACACGTTTTGTCGAGAAAGCATTTTCGGGGGAGTTTATGACGGGGAATTGTGGAGAGACGCAGAGCGTTGCACGATAGTTGAGGTTATCGTTCCTCACACCAGAGCGTGAGGAACGATAAGTGCCCGCAACATGCTCCGCGCTCAGCTTTACACACATGTCTTTGTGGGAGCGAGCTTGCTCGCGAAGAGGCCGGTGCAGCCCCCGGAAATATGGCGTTTGGACCAACGCCTTCGTGAGCAAGCTCACTCCCACCAAGATTTCTGTCCAGCCCCATACAGCATGTAGCTGTGACGCGGAGCGTCGCACGATAGTTGGGAGAGCGAGAGTCAGTAATCAGAACGCAGGCAATACCGCGCCGTCGTACTTCTTGTTGATGAAGTCTTTGACTTCCTGGCTGGTCAACGCTTTCGACAGCTTTTCGATGGCGTCGGTGTGGGCGTTGTCTTTGCGGGTGACGAGGAAGTTCACGTAAGGCGAATCGGCACCCTCGATGATCAGCGCGTCTTTCTTCGGATTGAGCTTGGCTTCCAGCGCGTAGTTGGTGTTGATCAGGGCAAGGTCAACCTGCTTCAACGCACGTGGCAGTACAGCTGATTCGAGTTCGCGGAATTTGAATTTCTTCGGGTTGGTTGCGATGTCTTTCGGCGTAGACAGGGCGTTGGTTGGATCCTTCAGGGTGATCAGGCCACCTTTTTGCAACAGCAGCAGTGCGCGGCCTGCGTTGCTGCCTTCGTTTGGAATGGCGATGGTTGCGCCTTCAGGCAGATCCGCCAGTGTCTTGTACTTGCTGGAGTAGCCACCGAACGGTTCCACGTGTACGCCCACGCCAGTCACCAGGTTGTCGCCCTTGGCTTTGTTGAAGCCATCCAGGTAAGGCTTGGTCTGGAAGTAGTTGGCGTCCAGACGCTTCTCGTTCAGTTGCACGTTCGGCTGTACGTAGTCAGTGAAGACCTTGATTTCCAGGTCCACACCTTCCTTGGCCAGGGTCGGCTTGATCAGCTCAAGGATTTCCGCGTGCGGTACGGGCGTCGCGCCGACTACCAGCTTTTCACCTGCGTGAGCCAGGCCAATCGAGAACACAGCCGCCAGAGCGGTCAGCAAAAACGTCTTTTTCATGCAATGTCCTTAACGAAATCCGAGAGCGTCATCCAGAAAATGACACCTTATTATTCAATGGTTTGCCACAGTTGTATGAACCCTGCGACATCATGCTGACATTACCGGTGTTTTATATTCCGATAAAATACTTTTTAATCGAGTGCTTATGCTTTTTTGCATCAGGATCTACTTTACCTCATCAAGACCACGCTGGCTCACGCTCAAGCGGGACGCCGCGCCAGCTCCGAGGTGACTGCTTCAAGCAATTGCCTGAGCGCGGAAAGCGGCCTGCGATCACCACCATCGAGCAATAGCTGCGTCTGGCGCTCGATCAGCGTCAACGGATCGGCGATGTCCGGCAGATTGATATCGTGTGCGCGAATTTCATCACCGCTGCTGACCAACAAGGCAAAGTGAATGACGTTCTCCAGCTCACGGGTATTACCGGGCCAGCTGTGAGCCTCCAGCGCGCGCTGCGCATCCTCACTGATCAGTTGCACCGGTAGGTTCAGACGCTGGCTGTAGATCCCCACAAAATATTCGGCCAACGGCAGGATATTGCCCGGCTGCTCGCGCAAAGCAGGCAGATCAAGGCGGCCCTCGCTCAGGTAATGATAAAGACGCTCGTGGAATTTCCCGGCGGCCACGGCCTGGGCCAGATCGATACTGGTGGCGGCGACCAGACGCACATCGACCGGGCTCGGCTGCTGGGCGCCCACTCGCGTGACTTCGTGATTTTCAAGGGCCGCGAGCAGCTTGACCTGGATCGGCAACGGCAGGTCGCCGATCTCGTCCAGGTACAAGGTGCCGCCATTGGCTGAACCGAACCAGCCTGCGCGACTGCTGACCGTCCCACTGTGAGCTCCGGCGGCGTAGCCGAATAATTCGGCGTCGGCATAGGTCGGACTGATGGCACCGCAGTTGACTGAAACGAACAACCCGGAGCGATCGCTGCCGCGATGAATATGCCGCGCCAGCAACTCCTTGCCGGTCCCGGACTCGCCACGGATCAGTACCGGTAAAGAACGGGGAGCCAGTTGCTCCATTTCTTCACGCAACCGACGCGAGCGTGGATCGATAAACACCAGCGCTTTAGCGCGAATGCTCAGTGGGCTTTTTTCCGCATCGGGAAAGGTCAGCAGCGGCTGACCGAAGTTTTCGTGAAGGCTCATGACACACTCCCGCCTGAGCCCTTGCGATGGCTCAAGCGTTTAAAAAGACGGGACCCGGTAAGTCCGATAAACACGCTGCCCGGTCATGCACGACGACGCGCGTGTTGCTCCAGACGGTTTTGCAGGCGATACAGGTAGGCGAAACCCTGCTCCCAGCGTTGATGGCCGGACTTGACGTTGATATGCCCGGCCTGACTCAGAAAGCCTAGCTCGGCACCCCAGTGACGCGCCATCTCCATGGCACGCTGGGAGCTGACCGCAGGGTCGTTGTCAGAGCTGACGATCTGCGTCGGAAACGGCAACAGATCAGTAGGGATCGGTGCGAAATTACGCAACGCAGGCGGGCAATTCGGACGATCGACGTCGGCCGGTGCCACCAGCAGTGCGCCCTGCACCTGACGCAAGGTTTCCAGCGGCGCGAGTCGGGCCCAGTGCGCGACGGTGACGCAACCCAGGCTGTGCGCGATCAGGATCACTGGCGTGTCGTACGCGGCGATCGTGCGTTGCAACTCACCCACCCAGTCTTCACGACGTGGCTTGAGCCAGTCGGCCTGCTCCACCCGCGTGCTGTTGGGCAGACTGTTCTGCCAGTGGGTCTGCCAATGATCATCAGGAGACCCTTGCCAGCCTGGCACGATCAGATACCGGATCGACTCGTTATGCATGGATTCGCCTCCTGCATGTATGCGTTCATGAGACGAGTATAGGGATGGAAGGTATATTCGCTAAGGAATAAGAAGCTATTTGTTAATTCCCAAAACGAATATCAGCTGACAGGCAAAAAAAGAGGCCACTCCCTGCCTTCGAGGAACGGCCTCCAATAAAAATCACTTTCAGGGCAAAGACTATCCACACTTCGTTACAGGATTACGACGGCCTCAGGTTGCAGGCACAGTACGCGGCCCCTGCTCGCCCGCAGCCAGCGGTAATGGTTCGTCGTGCTGCGGGACTTCACGGGCAACGTTCCAGACCACGATTGCAGCGATAATGTCGAAGATCGCCAGCACCACGAACAGCGGGCTGTAGCCGATTTTGGTGACCAGCACGCCGAATACCATGGTGAACGCCGCCGCCCCGAAAAAGCCGAACATTCCGCCCATCCCGGTCGCTGTTGCAACCTCGTTTTTACCGAATGAATCCGAGGTGATCGAATACAGCGCGCCCGACAGGGTCTGGTGGGCAAAGCCGCCGATGCACAGCAAGGCGATGGCGGTGTAGGGACTCTCGACCAGCCCGATGCACGCTGGCCCGATCATGCAGGAGCAGCCGAACAGCATGACCATCTTGCGCGAAGTGAACAGCGACACCTTGCAGTACTTGTGGAACAACGGACTGAGGTAGCCGCCGAGCACGCAGCCGATGTCAGCCGCCAGAAACGGCAGCCAGGCGAACATCGCGACTTCCTTGATATTCATGTGACGCTCGGTCATCAGGTACAGCGGGATCCACGCATTGAAGGTCTGCCAGGCAGGCTCGGAGAGGATCCGCGCCGAGGCAATTGCGTAGAAATTACGGTTTTTGAACAGTCGCTTCCAGCTGCCTTTCTGGGCAGGTGCATCCTTCAGACGCGCTTCCTGGCCGCTGAGGATATAGTCACGTTCGGCATCGCCAAGACGTTTCTGATCGCGCGGGTGCTTGTACAGCAGCAACCACAGGCCGCTCCACACAATGCCAAGACCGCCGACAATCAGGAACGCCAGCTCCCAGCCACTCTGCAGAATGGCCCAGACCACCAGCGGCGGCGCAAGCAATGCGCCAAACGACGAGCCGATGTTGAACCAGCCGATGGCCACCGAGCGCTCTTTGGCCGGAAACCATTCGGTGGTCGCCTTGACGCCTGCCGGCAGCCCTGCTGCTTCGGTCAGGCCGAGCATGCCGCGGAAGATCGCCAGACTCTGCCAACCGGTTGCAAATGCGGCGGCAGCGCAGGCGCCAGACCAGGCGATGGCGAAAATCGCAAAGCCCATCTTGGTGCCGATCGCGTCGATGATATAACCCGCCACGGGCTGCATGATGGCGTAGCACAATTGCCAGGCAACAACGATGTGCGCGTACTGCTCGGTGGAAATGCTCAGTTCGCTCATGAGCGTCGGTGCTGCGACGGACAGCGTGTTGCGTGCCAGGTAGTTGACGACCAGGCCGGCCGTTACCAGCCCCACCATCCACCACCGAATGCCTTTTATCTTCATCTCTTCACCCTGTTTATTTTTAGATTGGCGATGAGCGTCCCGCGGCCAAGGCCGTGAGGCGGCTGGTTTTATGTAACTTCAGATTACGGTTTCTTCAGAAGACTTTTAGGCGCTTTCTGCCGACGATCATGCGTAAAAACAGATTTTTCGCACGAGGAGCACGCGTCTATGGCCTGAGAATTCAGACTGATCATGAGGTTGTTACTCTTTGAATTATTTTTGTGGTTGTAATTTTCTTCAAGTCCTATGTTGTCGTACAACATAGTGAACTTATAGTCATTTGCCATTCCGGTGTCAAATGGCAGAAACGCTATGACCTGCATCAGGGATGGGTTAGCGAGGGATCGAGAATGGAAGAAGCGGTTTCGCGTTATACGACGACTCTGCAATCAGCGTCTGCACATCGCTTGTCTGCGTCTATCGGGCGTCGCTTAGTGATTAAAGCGCGGGAATTTTCTGCCTGACGGCAAGAAAAGCGTCTATGACACTTGCACAACTGTCATAAATGCTCTCATTCTTGAAGGCGGCGTCAGGCAAGGGAGTTGCTCGGTGAGACCTTATCGGCACGGGCCTGACGCTGAAGTCACCCCATGTCAGGAAGAGGCGTGTGCATGCCTGAGCCAAGCAGTCTCGCCAGTTGGACCCCCGCTCTGCGCAAGCAGCTCACGGCCTTGGGCATGGACAGCGATGCGTTGTGCCAGAGCGCAGGCATTGACCTGGACAGGCTGAGTGAGGCCAATGCGCAATTCTCGCCGGATGTCACCGCCACGCTCTGGCAACGCGCAGTTCAGGCCAGCCTTGATCCGGCTCTGGGTCTACGTGTTTCACGTTTTGTCAGCCCGACGGCGTTTCATGCGCTGGGCTACACACTGGTGGCCAGCGGCTCGTTGCGTGAAGTCTTCGAGCGCATCGTACGTTACCGCTCGATGGCCGAGGACTCTCTGGAGCTGGACTTCAGAACAGTCGGCGAGCGTTATGAATTCCGCTTCGGCACACCATCCTCCTGCCAGTCACCGGTCCATGAGCTGCTCGATGCATTTGCCGCGATTTACGTACGCACCTGCCGCAATCGGCTCGGCCGGGGCTATGCGCCGCTTGCCGTGCACCTGCAACGTCCCGCGCCCGAGGACCCGCGGCCATGGCACGACCTGTTTCGCTCGCCGGTCATGTTTGCGGCGCAGGAGAACTTGCTGGAGTTTGACGGTGATCAATTCGACAGCCACCTGGATGACGGCCCGGTACAGCTGAACAATCAGGAATCCCAAGGGGATCCGCTACCGTCACTGATCTGGGAGCAGCGCGTACGCTCGGCCATCGAGACCCTGCTGCCGGACGGCGAGCCCACTGTCAGAAGCATTGCCGAAGCCCTGCACCTGAGCCCGCGCAGCCTGCAGCGCCATCTGGCCGACGAGGGCTGCTGCTATGACCTGCTGCTCAATCAATGCCGCCAGAACCTGGCGCTTTTGCACATGAACGATCAGCAAAGCTCGCTGAACGAAATCGCCTACCTGTTAGGTTTTTCCGACACCGACTGCCTGAGCCGCGCCTTCAAACGCTGGACCGGGCTGACACCGGAACAGTACCGCAGCGCCGTGGTGCGTTGATGGAGGGACGCCATCGTGTCCATGCTCCGCGTCCACTATTGATTAAGCGGCGCGGCGCACATCCATGACGCAAAGCGTCACGAAAGGCATTCCCACCAGAGCGTGAGGAACGATGATGTTCTTGAGAACACCGTCGCGCCTGGGCTCCGCGCAGGTATGTCTTGGCTTCTAGCGTGCTTCGATCCGCGCCAGCTCAGGCAGATCCCCAGACAACCCCAGCGCTTCGCGGACGAACAGCGCCTTGGCTTCGGGCATGCGGTTGACCATTTTCAGGCCGGTGTTGCGCAACCAGCGCAAGGGCAGCGGGTCGGCCTGAAACAGGCGTTCGAAGCCTTCCATCGCGGCCATCAGCGCGAGGTTGTGCGGCATGCGGCGGCGCTCGTAGCGGCCCAGCACACGCAGGTCAGACCAGCGCTCGCCACGCCTTGCAGCATGGGTCAGCACTTCAGCCAGCACTGCGGCGTCGAGAAAACCGAGGTTCACGCCCTGCCCGGCCAGCGGGTGAATGGTGTGTGCCGCATCGCCAATCAGCGCCAATCCTCTGGCAACGTAACGCTTGGCGTGACGCTGACGCAGCGGCACGCACAGGCGGCTATCGGCAGACAGCACCTGGCCCAGTCGTCCTTCGAATGCCTGCTCCAGTTCGCGGCAGAACAGGTCATCCTCCAGCACCATCAGGCGCTCGGCTTCGGCAGGTGTGACTGACCAGACGATGGAGCACCAGTGCTCGCCCTCGCGCTCCAGCGGCAGAAAGGCCAGCGGCCCGTCATCGGTGAAACGCTGCCAGGCGGTTTTTCTGTGGGGGTCGGCGGTGCGCACGCTGGTGACGATCGCGTGATGCAGGTAATCCCATTCACGCGTCGGCGTTTCAGTCAGGCGGCGCACGGCGGAATTGGCACCGTCGGCAGCCACCACCAGCGGTGCGCGCAGCTGACGGCCATCAGCCAGGGTCAGCAGCCAGTCATCGCCGGAGTGACGCATCTGTTCAAGCCGCGCATTGGCCAGCAGGCCGATGTCGCTGGCATGCAGACGGTCGAGCAGCGCGTCCTGCACCACACGATTCTCGATGATGTGCCCCAGCACGTCGGCATGCACACTGGAGGCCGAGAAGTGAATCTGCCCGGTGCCGCTGCCATCCCAGACCTGCATATGCGCATAGGGGCTGACGCGGCGCGCAGCGATGCCGTCCCATACGCCCAGCCGCTGGAGGATTCGCTGGCTGGCCGCTGACAAGGCGCTGACCCGCGGCTCGAAGGTCGACCGTTGATCAAACGGCTCGACGCTCAGCGGTCCACCGTCGACCACCAGCACATCAAGGCCGCTGCCCTGCAATGCCAAGGCAAGGGCACTGCCGACCATTCCGGCTCCGACAATCAGCACATCTGCGCGCGTTTCCATGGTCAAACCGTTCTCGCTTGCGGCCGAAGCCCTGTGTTTAAAGTGTGTGATTCACACATCGGATCGAGTCCCCAAACCCATGGCCTGGCGGGCAAACCAGCGCTTGGCGGCAGGCAGCAGGTCCAGCCCGAGCAACCCGACGTTACGCCCGGTGGCAACCGCCGACCGGGAGCTGCCGAACAGGCGCGTCACCTTGTCGGAAAAGCCCACGGTCAATTGCTGATCCTGGCGCTGGCGCTCACGGTAGAGCTGCAGAGTCGGCAGCTCACCGGGCGGCGCGTCGCTGTCCAGCAGCGTCTCGGCCAGTGCATCGGCGTCGCGCAAGGACAGATTGAACCCCTGCCCGGCGACCGGATGCAGGCTGTGCGCCGCGTTGCCCAGAATCACCAGATGCGAACGCACCTGCTCTTCGGCCTCGATCAGTGCCAGTGGGTAGACATGCCGTGCACCGACCTGACGCAGCGTGCCCAGGCGATAGCCAAATACGCCCTGCAGCTCTTCCAGAAAACTGCGGTCGTCCAGCTCGGCCAGACGCTGGGTATCGTTGCCCGGACGTGTCCAGACCAGCGCACAGCGGTTATCCGGCAATGGCAGCAGCGCCATCGGCCCGTCCTCGGTAAAACGTTCGAACGCCTGACCACAGTGAGCTTCGCTCGGCGTGATATTGGCAATCAGCGCATGCTGGTCGTAGGGCCGTTGCCGCACCCCGATACCCAACTGCTCGCGCAGGCTGGAACGGCCACCGTCGGCCAGCACCGCCAGGTCGCAGTCCAGCTCGCTGTCGTCACTCAGGCTCAGGCGATAACCGTCGGCCAATGGCTGCATGTGTTTGACCTCGGCCGGCACACGCCAACTGACCACATCACGATCCAGCCCGGCCCACAGAGCCTGACCGAGCCAGGCGTTTTCGACTACGTAGCCGAGCGCCGGAACGCCCTCTTCAATCGCGGACAGGCGAGTGGCGCCGAAGCGACCACGGTCCGACACCTGGATTTGCAGGATCGGCTCGGCGCGTCGGGAAATCTGCTGCCAGAGGCCAAGCCGTTCATAGATGCGTCGCGAGCCGAACGACAGTGCCGAAGAACGCGCATCGTAACTGGGCTGCCAAGCCTCACCCGGCGCGAAGGGTTCGATGAGCACGATTTTCCAGCCGCGCGCCTTGGCACCGGCCTGCAGCGACAACGCAAGGCTTGCACCGACCAGCCCGCCGCCGACGATGGCGATATTGAAGCGGCTCATGCGACCTGTTCCTGTGCAGCCGCCATCAGCGCCTCGATCTCGGCGACGGTCTTGGGCACGCCGCCGGACAGAATTTCACACCCCTGCCTGGTCACAACCACGTCATCCTCGATTCGCACACCAATACCTCGCCATTTTTTCGCGACTTCCAGGTTGTCGGGGGATATGTAAATCCCGGGTTCAACGGTCAGCGTCATGCCGACCTCCAGTACGCGCCACTCGCCGCCGACCTTGTATTCGCCGACGTCGTGTACATCCATGCCCAGCCAGTGCCCGGCACGGTGCATGTAAAACATTTTGTAGGCCTCGCTTTCGATCAGCTCGCCGACGTCGCCGCGCAGCAGGCCCAGCTCGACCAGCCCGGCGGTAATCACCTTGACCGTCGCCTCGTGCGCCTGGTTCCAGTGCTTGTCGGGACCAATGGCCTCGAAGGCCGCATGCTGGGCCTTGAGCACCAGCTCGTAAATGGCTTTCTGCTCGGTGGAAAACCTGCCGTTCACCGGAAAGGTCCGGGTGATGTCACTGGCATAGCAGTCGATTTCGCAGCCGGCGTCGATCAACACCAGATCACCATCCCTGAGCACCGCGTCGTTCTGCTGGTAATGCAGAATGCAACCGTTGCGCCCCGAGGCGACGATCGAGCCGTAGGCAGGCATCTTCGAACCGCCCTTGCGGAACTCGTAGTCCAGCTCGGCCTCCAGGCTGAATTCATGCAGCCCCGCGCGGCAGGCCTGCATAGCGCGCACATGGGCCCGCGCGGAAATATCCGCCGCGCAACGCATGACCTTGATTTCCGCAGCGGACTTGTACAGGCGCATGTCGTGCAACAGGTGGTCCAGCGCCACGAACTCCTTGGGCGGCTGGGCACCGAGGTGCGCCTTGGAGCGAATCACGTTGATCCAGTCCATCAGGTGCCGGTCGAATTCAGGATTGCTACCCATCGCCGAATACACCCGATCCCGGCCTTCGATCAGGCCGGGCAGGATTTCGTCGATGTCATTGATGGGAAACGCGTCGTCCGCACCGTACTCGCGGATCGCGCCTTCCTGTCCTGCACGCAGGCCTTCCCACAGCTCGCGCTCGGGATTGCGCTCGCGGCAGAACAATACGTACTCGCCGTATTCGCGACCAGGGATCAGCACCACCACCGCTTCCGGTTCGGGAAAGCCACTCAGGTACTGAAAGTCGCTGTCCTGCCGGTAAACGTGCTCGACGTCACGATTGCGAATGGCAACCGCAGCGGCGGGCAGGATGGCAATGCTGTCCGGCTCCATCTGAGCCATCAGAGCCTTGCGGCGGCGGGCGTACTCGGACTTCGGGATCTGAATCATGGGCAGCAGGCGTCCTGATGGAGTCCACCGGCTCGCGCTGTGGCACGCGCAGGCCGGTGTCGCAGTGATCGGCTATCAGTGCAGTGAAGGCTTGGGTTGCGGCGCGGACGGCTCGTTGAATTCAGTGAACAGCAGCAGCGGCGCTACGCGCATGTACTCCATGACTT
>Ga0308164_10000473_pt1 | contig 67947 bp, 56 predicted proteins | sample PhyTR2_FD_201031 | JGI IMG/M metagenome (GOLD analysis project Ga0308164, IMG submission 201031) | Phyllosphere microbial communities from UC Gill Tract Community Farm, Albany, California, United States - DLSLT.R2 | ecosystem: Host-associated > Plants > Phyllosphere > Unclassified | place: USA... | reverse complement strand
GGGACCCGGAGCTGATCACCACGATGCGATCGGAAAGGCTCATGGTGGCCTGCATGATGTGTTCGATCATCAGCACGCTGACCCCGGCATCACGCACCCGGCGAATGATCTCGATGGCCTTGGCGACATCGGTCGGGCTCAAGCCCGCCATCACCTCGTCCAGCAACAGCACCCGCGGCCGCGTCGCCAGGGCGCGGGCCATTTCCAGGCGCTTCATGCCGCCGACCGTGAGGTTGCGCGCGCGAGTGTCGAGCAGCGCCGTGAGATCGGTCAGGCGGGCCACGTCGGCGGCAACGGCACGGGCCTCCCCGGCGTCGCGGGTACGCATGAATGCACCGAGCATGATGTTTTCCGCCACGCTCAGCTCGGCGAACGGCTGAACGATCTGGAAGGTCCGGCCAATGCCCGCGCGGGCAAAGCGCGCCGGGCTGCCGGGGTTGCTCCACTGGCCATCGACGCCCCGTACCTTGACCACCCCGCGGCTTGGCGGGATGAAGCCGGACAACTGGTTGAACACGGTGGTCTTGCCGGCGCCGTTGGGGCCGATGACACCGACGATTTCGCCTTCGTGGACCGTAAGCGATACATCGTTGGTGGCGTGCAGGCCGCCGAAGAACTTGTGCAGGTGCTCGGCCACTAAAATCGGTTCACCGCGTTGCGTCCGCGCCACGGGCGCGGCGGTTTCAGGCAACGGCGAGATTACCTGCGGGCGGTGGCCGGGCAAACGATCGACCCAGCGCAGTACCCGCTCGCCAAAACGCCCTACCAACCCCTGTGGAATAGTCAGTACCACCGCGACCAGCACGATGCCGTACACCAGCCCATGCACCCCGCTGCCCAGGTCGCCCAGCCAGCCGCGCGCCAACTCTGCCAGCGGCAGCACCAGCAAGGTGCCCACCAGCGGCCCTGAGACCGTGCCCAGGCCGCCGATCAAGGCGAACATGGCGATCTGAATGGACAGCTCCAGGGAGAACACTGCGCCGGGTTCGATGAAGGTCAGGTACATGGCGTGGAAGCTGCCCACCAGGCTGGTCAGGAACGCGGAAATCATCACCGCTGCGAGCTTGACCCGAACCGCGCTGATACCCACCGCTTGCGCCGCATCTTCACGTTCGCGCACGGCGATCAGGTAATACCCCAGGCGCGAGTGCTTGAGCTTCAGCGACACCAGCAAGGTCACCGCCAGCAAGCCGAAGGCGATCAGCAGATACGGCCAGCGCTCGCGAAACAGCATCCACTTGAGGCCCAGTTGCAGCGGCACGGCCAGGCCGGTCGCACCGCCGGTGAGGCCTTGCTGATTGATGGCCAGCAGGCGAATCACCTCCAGCACGGCAATGGTCGCCAAGGCGAAGAATGGCCCGCGCAAACGGAAACATGGCCAGCTCACCACCACCGCCAGCACGGTCGACAGCGCCGCGCCGGCAAACATGCCGAGCCACGGCGACAGGCCGAAATGCATCATCAGCAGCGTGCTGGTATAGGCGCCCACGCCGTAGAATACCGCATGCCCCAACGACAGCTGGCCGGCAAAGCCGCCGACGATATTCCAGGCACTCGCCAGCGCCGCGTAGCTGCACGCGAGGATGAACAGATGAAAGACAAAGGGCGAGCCCACACTCAGCGGAATGATCAGTAACAACGAGAGCGCCAGCAGGCTCATGTAGCAACGCGGTTGGCTCAGCAACATGGCAGTGCTCCCTATTCCGAACCGCGGCCGGCCCCAAGCAGGCCGGTGGGACGGAAGATCAAAATGGCGAGGAAGATCAGGAAGTACACCACTTCCTTGAGATCCGGGGCGATGTAGAAACCGGCCAGGCTGTCGACGATGCCAATCAGCATCGAGCCCAGCAGCGCGCCTGATACGCTGCCCAGGCCGCCGAGCACCACAATCACAAAGGCGGTCAGCACGAAGAAGCTGCCCACGGTCGGAAACACCGGGTATTGCGGTGCAATCATGCCCGCCGCCAGGCCCAGGCAGGCGCACCCCAGGCCAAACGCGAACACGTAGATGTTCTTGACGTTGACGCCCATCAACTGCGCGGCGTTGCGGTTCTGCGCAGTTGCCCGCACCGCCCGCCCAAGAAAGGTGCTCTGCAGAAACCAGTGCAGCCCTGCCACCAGCAGCAACGACACCATGAAGGTCAGCACCTGCCCGGTGCCGGCACGCAAAAAGCCCACCGAAATGTTGCCCGTGCCCAGGCCGCTGGGGTTGGCAACCGTCAGCACATCGGCACCGAATACCAGCAGGGCCCCATTCATCAGGGCGATCGATACCCCTACCGTGGCGAATATCTGGATATGCCCCGGGCTGTTGAGCAGCGGCTGGATCACGAAACGCTGCATCGCCGCGCCGCAGGCAAACAACAACAGCACCACCGGGAGGATGGCCGCATAGGGATGCAGGCCAAGATGGTGGTTAAGCAGGTAGACCGCGTACAGGCCGATCATCAGGAACTCGCCGTGGGCGAAGTTGACCACCCGCACGATGCCGAAGATCAGCGTCAACCCGATGCTGATGATCGCCAGCGTGCCGCCGAGCAGCAGCCCGTTGAGCACCAGTTGCAGGAAGATTTCCATAAGCGTCCTCACCGCCCGCGCGCGCCCCCGAGAGGCACGCTGGCAGCGTGCCCCGGGAGCGCCAGCGGGGCTCAGGGTTGTGGGTTGAAACGGGCCTTGGCGACAGCGGCCGAGGCTGGGTAGACAGTCATCAGCTTGCCGTCCTGCCACTGCATGATGGTGGTTTCGGCGCGCTGGTTCTGGCCGTTCTCGGCGAACTGCGCGCCGATACCGGCAGCGGTCTGGCCGACGGGTACGTCGATCTTCAGCACTGCGGCGCGGATGTCATCGGCCGACAGCGATTTAGCCTGGTCCATGGCTTCGAGGAACAGCTTGGCGCCCACGTAGTTGATCAAGCTGTGGCCGGAGCGCGGCTCCATGCCGTATTTCTTGCGGTAGGCATCGGCGAACGCCTGGATGCCCGGCGCGCCGGCTTCGTTGGTCTGGAACTGCGGGAAGTCGACGTCGAGCACGCCGTCGATGTTCTTCGCCCCGACCGCCTGGGCGGTGTCCTGCATGGAATAGCCACCGCCTGCGCCCACCACGGCCTTGGGCGCAAAGCCTGCCTCGCGCAATTGCCGGAAAAACAACGTGGTGTCGTTCTGGTAGGAGGTTTGCAGCACCACGTCAGCCTGGGCGCCCTTGAGCCGCAGGATCAGCGACGACAGGTCCACGGCCTTGGCCGAGTACGGCAACACTTCGACGATATTGAGCCCCTGCTCGGCGGCAAATTGTTTCTGAAAACCCGCGATGGTGGTGCCGTACAGGGCGTCCTCGTGGATGATGGCGATTTTCAGCTGCTTGGCATCAACCTTGAGGGCCGGGGCGATGATATCGGTGATCGCGGTGATGGTGCCTTTGGCGAACGTCTTGGCCGTGGGGTTGCTGCGAAATACGTACTTCATGCCGCGGTCGGTGATCGGGTCGGACACCGCCCCCAACTCGAAGTACGGCACCCCGGCCAGCTCGGTGACCTGGGTGGCCGCGAACGACAGCGCCGAGGAATAGCTGCCGAATACTGCCGTGACGTTGTCATTGGACACCAACCGCCGCGCGGTGCCCACCGCCTGGCCGGCATCAACGGCATCGGCCTTGATCAGGGTCACCGGCTCACCCTTCACCCCGCCGGCCGCGTTGCGTTCGGCCACAGCGATTTCGGCGCCGCGATAACTCTCATCGCCGAGTAGCGCAAGGCCGCCACTGAAAGGAAACAGGGCGCCGATCTTGACATCGGCATGGGCGCCAAGCGAAGCACTCAGCAGCAACGCGGCTAGGCAGGATTTTGACCAATAGCGGTGGGACATGACAGTGTTCTCCTGGCGATCGCCCAGCCCTGTAGGCTAGACTTGAACCGGTTCAAGTTACGTCGCAAAAAAATGCCCAGCGGGGCTTTGGTGCGAAATTTGAACCGTTCTGGTTTTTTGGATTTATTCTGACCAAGAACTCATTTGAATCGGTTCAAGTTGTAGTTCCGATATCTCCTATCGTCAAGCAAGGATCCGACCGATGATCGCCAGGCCCAAACTTCGCGATGTTGCCCGACTGGCCGGAGTCTCCGTCGGCAGCGCCTCGCGGGCGATTTCCGCGCCCGATCAAGTGCGCCCCGCGACCTTGGCGAAAGTCGAGGCGGCGGTACGCGAGCTCAGTTATGTCCGTAACGGCGCCGCGCGTGCCCTGGCTCTGCGGCGTACCTTCAGCATTGGCGCGATCTTCCCGACCCTCAACAACCCGATCTATGCAGACTCCATCCAGGCCATCCAACAGCGCCTCAACGCCCGCAACTATCAGCTGCTGATCGCCTCCCATGAATACGACCGCAGCCGCGAGCTTGCCAGTGTGCGCAACTTCATCGACCGGGGTATCGAGGGCATCTTGCTGGTCGGTACCGACCAAGACCCCGCCGTATTCGAAGCGCTGCGCCTGGCTCAAATTCCCTACGTGCTGATGTGGTCGCTGGACGAAGCTGCCCATCACCATTGCGTGGGGTTCAGTAACGAAGCTGGTGGTGCGCTGATGGCCAACCATCTGCTCGACCTGGGCCACACGCGCCTGGCCGTGCTTGGCGGGCAACGTCAGTTCAACGAGCGCGCGCGCCTGCGCACTCAGGGCGTACGAGGTGCCATGGCAGCCCGCGGCCTGGCATTGGCAGAGGACCATATCCTGGAGCAGCCTTTTACCTTTGAAGGCGGCCGCGCCGGGCTCCGCGCCGCGATGGCCTTGCACCCGCGGCCCACCGCATTGCTGTGCGGCACGGACATTCTCAGCTTCGGTGCGTGCGATGAGGCTCGGCGCATGGGTATCGAGGTGCCTGAGCAGCTGTCGATCAGCGGCTTTGACGACATCAGCTTCGCTGCCATGAGCGTGCCGGCGCTGACCACCGTGCGCGTCCCCATCACGCAGATAGGCAATAGCAGTGCCGACAATCTGATTGCGCAAATCGAGGAAAGCGAAGCGCCGCGGCATGAGCGACTGGAGATTGAATTGATAGCGCGCGCCAGTACCGGCATTGCCCCAGCGTGATCAACCTGCAGGAACACCGCCACTACAGCAGAACACGTTCGGCGGTCAGTGTGATCAAGTCGCGCATTCGTCCAGCTCGGCGAGGGCCGCCGCCCCCACCGCACCAATGGTCGCTGCAGTGCCTTCGGCACTGCGATGCCCGCACGCTGTCGGGCCCTGACACCAGCCTTCTTGTAATTGTCAGGCCGCGACCGTCGCGGCTTTGGCGATAGCGTCGGCGCTCTGCAGCTTTTCCACGTCCCAACACAGGGCGATCAACTTCTGCGCTTGCGCGTCGGGCAAAATCCCCTTGGCCAGGTCAGTGAATTTGGCTTCCAATTGCTTGTCAGTCATCGGCACTTCCAGGCTGCCGATGGCGTGCTGGATGAACTTGTGCAACGTGCGCCCGTCCTTGAGCGTGATCGTCATGTCCACTTGTTCAGGCTTGATCGCCGGGTCTACCGTGGCAACGACCTTTTCGCGCAGGGCGATCACGGCTGGATCCTGTACCGCCTGGTCGCTGTATTGACGCTCGCCGGCAGCGCCCTGAATGATCGCCACCGCCACCGAATGGTAGATACTGAATTTACCCTCAAGGCCGATTTTCGGGGTTTTCTTGCCCGTCAATTCAAGGACCAGCGGATGGACCTTCAGGTCGACGCGGGCAATCTGATCGGCTTTCAGGTTGTTTTCATTGCGCAGCTGAATCGCCGCGTCCAGCGCGGGATGAATGACGATGCCGCACGCGAAAGGCTTGTAGGTGTTGAGCGCCGACTCGTAACGCGAGCCGAGGCCTTCGGTGATCTGCGCGAAATCCTGTTTGGTACTGATGGTATGGGCCCAGCCGCGCTTGGCTTCGATCATCGCATCGGAGCTGGTGTAGTCCTTCGCCGCCAGCAACGCGGCGAACAGGCCGTTGCTGGCAGCGCGCCCGGGGTTGAAGCTTTTGTTCATCGAGCCGAACGATTCGCGCAACCCGACGGGCTGCGATGCCGCCAGGCCCAAGGCCCATATCATCTGTTGCTCGGTCAGGCCCAGCAGCTTGCCTGCAGCCGCCGCGGCGCCAAACACGCCAGCGGTGCCGGTGATATGCCAACCCACATCGTAGTGGTTCGGGTATACCGAATTGCCGATCCGGCATTCGGTTTCCACGCCCAGTACCAGCGCGTTGAGAAACTCCTTGCCGGACACGGGATGGTATTCACTCAGGGCGAGGATGGCCGACACCACCGGCCCAGCGGGATGGATGATGGTCTTGAGGTGAGTGTCGTCGAAATCGAAGATGTGGCTGGCCACACCGTTGAGGAATGCAGCATTCATGATATCGAAGCGCTCGGAACGGCCAAGCAGGTGGGCCTGTGGCGGCCCAGAGAAGGGTGTCAGCGCAGCGATCGCCCGTTGTACGGTTTCATGGTGCGAGCCACCAACGGCTACCCCAACCCAATTGAGCAAGGTGCGCACCCCCTCCTTGCGCACGTTTGCAGGGAGATCGTCATAGCGCGCGTTGACGATGTAGTGCGCGAGAATTCGCGTCACGTTCAGGCCATCGGTGGCAGTGGTCGCTGCGGCAACAGGCGTTGCCGGCTGCGGTGCATCGGCCGCGAACGTCAAGCGAGGGCTGGCAGCGGCGATCGAGGCAAGGGCCCCGACCTTCAGCAGACCGCGGCGGTTGAGTGTGTCCATGGAAGTGCTCCATCTGCTTATGATTGTTAGGTGGCACGGGCCGAGTACGTGACAAGCCTGACGCTAGAACCCCAGGGGGCCACGATCACAACTTTGGGATCTCACCGGTCGCCTCGGCGATCGTTGCTAATGTTTCTTCCATGCTTGCGATCTGATCCTGTAGTTTCGCAAACGAGAGGTGAATAGCCTCCTTGGCATCCACTGTTTGATGACCTTCCAGCGTCACGACATGGCTTTCCTCATCGTCCGCCAGAGCACTCACCTTTTCGCGAAGCAGACGTAAGTGCTCGAAAACCGCTGAAATCGAAACGTTATCCACGCTCATGATGACCATCCCAGTGTGCTGATGATCAGTAGACCGTCGGTAAACCATTCCGACACCAAAGGTTCGGGTCTGCACCTCAGCGATCCCCATCCCAGCCATTCAATGAGCATCACGACCCCTTCATGGTTTGAAGACTGAGCGCAGGCAGTGGTCGGACTTTTCCTTGAACATAGCGTAGCCCTGTACAGCGTCTTCCAGGTTCATAGGGTGCGTCAGCAGGTAGGCCGTATCAAGCTGACCTTTCTCGATGTGGTCGAACAAGCATTTTGCATATCGCTGCCCGGGCTGCTGCCCGGAGCGCAGCGTCAGCGCCTTGTTAACGATCGCACCCATGGGAAATTTGTCCAGCAAGCCGCCGTAAACCCCAACGATAGAAACCGTACCGCCTTTGCGGCAGGCCCGAATAGCCTGGCGCAATACCGTCCCGCGCTCGGTGTGCAAGCGCAGCATTTGCTTGGTTTTGTCGTAAAAGTAATCAGCTTCAGTGCCGTGCGCTTCCATGCCTACGCAGTCGATACACCGGTCCGGGCCGCGCCCCCCTGTCATTTCCAACAGAGCCTCGTGGACATTGGTGGTTTCATAATTGATGACTTCTGCTCGGCCCTTCTGACGGGCCAGGCGCAACCGTTCGGGAATGCGGTCGATGGCGATAACCCGACCGGCGCCGAGCAACCAGGCGCTGCTGACGGCCATCAGGCCGACGGCGCCGCAGCCCCAAACGGCCACGGTGTCCCCAGGCTGGATATCGGCCTGGTCGGCACCGAAGTAGCCCGTGGGGGCGGCGTCTGACACGAATACCGCCTGCTCGTCAGTGACGCCTTCCGGGACCTTGAACAGGTTGACGTCGGCAAACGGCACCCGGATGTAGGTGGCATGGCTGCCGGCGTAACCGCCAAAGGCATGGCTGTAGCCGATAATGCCGCAGCAGGGTTGCCCGTACGCCAGATCGGTTGCCGAGGGATTGGGGTTGGAGTTGTCGCAACACGAGAAGTCGCTGCGCTTGCAGTGCTCGCACTCACCACAGCCGATGATCGAAATCGTGATGACCCGATCACCCTTCCTGAAGCCAGTGACAGCCGATCCGGTTTCCACGACCTCACCGAGAAACTCGTGGCCGATGATGTCCCCCGCTTGCATGCTCGGCACGTAGCCGCCCAGCAGGTGCAAGTCAGAGCCGCATACAGAGGACAGTGTTACCCGGATGACCACGTCCCGGGGATTGAGAATCGAGGGGTCGTCAACCGTATCGACCTGCAGGTGATTTGGGCCCTGCCATGTCAGTGCGCGCATTAAGAGTCCTCCTGCGGCTGATCGATTGTGAGGAAAGCACCGGTCTCGGTCGCAGTGCCCTGTGCGGCGTCCGATTGCGGAGCGCGCATCTGGTTGGTGGCTACCTCTCCCGTTTCCAGCTGCTGTTTGACCTGCCGAAGCAGATTGAGCAGAGCCCTGTCGCTGAACTGGGCAATTGCGCTGGCCAGCGCATAAGCCGCGCTGCCCGGGTAAGGCTGCACAGCCAGAACGACTTTGACCTCGGTTCCCCTGCCTTGCGGAGCATCGCTGAAAGTGGCTTCGATACGGTGTTTCCATGGCCCTTGATAGGCGGTGTCCCACTGCAGCGCCTGGTCCTGTTGGATAATGTTGTGCTTGAGCGTCCAGCCCAGCTGCTTGTTCAGAGGCCCCGACGCCGTCCACCGTGAGCTGTGTTCATCGAGGGTTTGAGCACTCTGAACCCAGGGCATCAGGCGGGCCAGATTCTCCGGGGTCAGGAAAAATGCAAAGACCTCTTCACGAGGACGATTGATGGTGACTGACCGCGATACGGCCTTGCTGCTGCTCCAGCCTGCGTCTTTGCGCATAAAGTGTTCGTAGGCGGTCTGGTCGAGCTGATGAGTCAACTTGCAGACGCCGGTATAACCTCGCCAAGCCGCGGCGATGCCCAGGGCGGTTTGCGCGATCCCCAAGGGGCCTTTATGCTTCAGGCCGTTGAATATCAGAGCCAAACCGCCGGATATCGAGAACACCCGTTGAGCCGGGCCAAGATTGGGGTGGTTGCGCGATGGGGTTACAGATCTGACTGCCGTCAAAGGAGGTTTGGAGGGCATGGTTGGCTCTGCGTTCTGAGGATGACCTAAAAGTGATCCATGGCATGAGACAGCGTTCATTCTGCTTTGTGTGCGCCAGGAGGAACCCGCTGAACGGTTCCGATCAGCGGGTTGAAGAAAACTCAGCAGAAGCGCTTCAGCGTTTTATCCAACCTCCCAGCGCTGCGCGAAATTTTTTCCCAGAAAGGCTGGGGTGGCCCAGCGCTTTAGCGGCGTTGCGGCTTCAGAGATGGCACGGTGCAGCTCGGCCGGGGGAACGGCGTGGAAGATCATGGCGAAAAAACCCGTGGTTGCCTGAAGACAGCGGAGCAGATTCGCGCGGCGATCATCCATGGCGAGTTCAAACCTGGCGAGCGGCTGATCGAAAAGCAGCTCACTGACCAGCTGAACATTTCCCGCCACCCGTTACGCGAGGCGTTGCGCCTGCTCAGCCGTGAAGGCCTGGTGGAAATTCGTGTCAACCGTGGGGCCATCGTCTGCCGCACGCAGCTGGGAGGCCTGCGGGAAAGCCCTGAGCATTCCAGGTCGGCCTAGCGCCGCGCAGCTGAATACGTTCCAGCGGCCTCAGAAGGAACGAGTACGACAGCGTTCCCGGCTGCGCAACCTCACTGATGTAATTGAACGCAAAAGGTAGGTTGATACTCACACTGCCTGGTTACGCTCGCCAGCCATCCCACAAATGCCGTTCAACGCTATCCAGATCGTTGACAACCTGGGGATGGTCGTCGAACACCATCGTCGGCCGGTGGGTAAGGTCAAATGCTGGCCAGCGGAACTCTCCTAACTCCAGCGCAGGCGACTGTCGAATGAAGTTCAGCCAGAACGCGTGCATCACGGCCCCCAATTGGCGACCGCGCTCGCCGACGGGGCCCAGTGCTGGCGCTGTGGAGTCTTGCAGGTTATCAAACACCAAAGCCAACTCCGAACCGTGCACCGAGAAGTCTGCATGCACGCCTTGGCGGGGCAGCATATCAAAACGATACAGCCAGCTTCTGGCGCCAACCTGCGCACGGGCCTCGACCAACCGCTGTGAAGGAATCCAGTAGGACTCGGCGGTAAGCGCTTGGTACCTCAGGCTCTGCGGGTCCAGTTGCGGGTACATTTTTTTGTACTGGGCGAAAATCGGATTGAAGCGCTCCAAAGGCAGGTTAGCCAGATCCCCGGGGGCCACGGGCGCGTCTGCGGCCTTGGTCGGACCAAAGAATGCCTGTTCGCTTTTCGAAGTCCCGAGCATCAACGGCACATCGCGGCTCATGCCCTTGGCCAGCGCTTCCAGTGGAGAACTGGAAAGCACCACGTTGTCGATGACGGCACGGAATGGATACTTGCGCGGATATGCGCTGATAACATTGCCCTGAGCGGCCAGTAGCTCTGCGGCCGGTAGCGCCAGCAGGTCGGTGCCTGCGGTGCCGGAAGTCTTGCCCAGTACCAAGGTGGCCAACTCCCGGGCGGTGGCGAGATCAGCGCACGTCTGGCCGCCACCGCTCTCGGCGATAGCGCGATGAAAAAGCCCCTTGGCAGCCGGCATTGCCATCAGGCTGATGACGTTCTTCGCACCTGCGCTCTGGCCTCCGATGGTGACGCGTTTCGGATCGCCGCCAAACGCGGCAATGTTGTCACGTACCCAAGTGAGGCCTAGCGCCAAGTCTCGGAGACCGTTGTTGCCACTGCCAGCGTATTGATCGCCCAGCAGGCCGCTGACATCCATGAAGCCGAACAGCCCCACACGGTAGGCGATGGAAACCAGAACCACGCCATGACGGGCGAACGCTTCGCCATCGAACACCGGCATGCTGGTGGTACCGGCAATGTTGCCCCCGCCGTAGATGTACACATACACCGGGTGAGGACCTGGGGCCTTTGGCGCCCATACGTTCAGGTACAAGCAATCTTCCGAATAGCCAGGGTCGATCGGCACATATTTGCTTGGGCCGATGGGTTTCTGAATCGGCGCCTTGGCGAAAGCCAGCGTCTCTTTTACGCCTTCCCAAGGGCCAATCGGCTGAGGGGCCTTGAAGCGCAATGCATCCACCGGCGGCTTGGCGAAGGGAATGCCGCGGTAACGGCGAACAGGGCCAAGATCGTGCCCGACGAGGCGCCCACAGGGTGCCTCCAAAACGTCAGTGCGGGGAGCTTCGGCAGCCAGTAGCGAAGGAGCGTGGGCCAACAATGGCGCCAGGCAAGCCGCCTGGCCGCTGGTGGTCAAAAATTTACGTCTCGAAAACATGGGAGATCCTTACTGAGGTTGACGAACCAATCGAGCCTGATTGGGGGTAACGCCAAATGTGGCGTCGCGCATGAAGCTACGGACCGCCCGGGTCCACGGGTTTCGCGCTTCGCCTGTGTCCAGGTGGATATCAAAATGACCGCTGTCCTCTACGCACCAGGACCGGACATCGCATCCCGCCGCCCGCAAGCGCTCGACCATGACCTGGCTGAACTTGGGATAGCGGGGATTTTCCTGACCGCCCCAGATGATCAGGAAAGGTACCTTGGCTTGCCCGGCGAAATGCAGGGATGCCTCCGGCGAAACGGCGTCCGGGTCTTCGCCAGTAACCAGATGCGGCGCGATGGCCTCGTTGACCACCCGGCGGTTGAAGGTAGTGCTGATGCAAAAACACGCTTTGATGGCATCGCTCGGCAAGCCGTGGCTCGGCCACTGTTCGTGACGTACGGCAAGCATGGAGGCCAACTGGCCACCCGCCGAATGCCCACCCACGTGCAAACGCTGTGGGTCGCCGCCGAAGCCGGCGATATGTCGATGCACCCAGCGCAAGGCGCTCCAGGCATCTTCAAGCGGTGCTGGAAACTGTGCCTGAGGCAGCAGCCGATAGGAGACCGATACCAGGATGGCAGGCGTTTCCAGCAGGACCGGTGCCATGAACCCGCACCATTCCTTGTAGCCGTGGGTCCAGCCACCACCGTGGAAAAACACCAATACGGGTAGATCGCGCCCACCTTCAGGCGGAGCAAAAACATCCAGCTTTTGCCAATAATCCTCACCATATGGCACGTCGAAAGTAGTGCGCATCGGGTGTTCGGCGATCGCGGCCTTGGATAACGCCAGGCATTGATCGGCATAGATATCTGCCGCGGGGTTGAGCGGCGGTTGAAGGGGTAAATCGACAAAACTCATGGCAGACAATCCTTGGGGACCCGGCCTACCGCCGGGCCTGATTGAACGAAATCAGTGCAATGGATAATGGACGAGCAGTTGATCAAGCTCATGGGCCAGGCGCTGGCGCGCTGCGACCAGGTCGAAGCCGGCCTGCAGAACTGCCAGGGCGCCTTGCGCAGACAGCTCAGGCACAACTCGAGCGAACACTCCGGCACGCAGTCCGGTACGAACGCTTTGGGGCGCCCGGAGGATCGCTGCGACCAACGTGTTCATGCTGCGATCGTCAAACAACGCCTCCCACGTTTCGCGCAGCGCGTCTTGCCCGCTGTGGAGGGCCTGGCTACGTAGCCGATCGCGCAGCGCGGTGGTCGAACTTGCGTCCACCGCGCCGTCACTGTCGATGCACACCCCATAGTCCTGCTTGGCACGCGGCACACTGACCAACCCGGCCGCCACGTCACGACGAACCGCTTCGGGTTCACGGAGCAGCGGGTTGCCCCATCCAGCGCCGCCGGGGGTAATGAAAGTCAAGGTGTCGCCGGCCTGAGCATTGACCACGTCGATCTTGCCCAACTGTTGCTCACGCTCGGTGCCGCGATTAAGGATGACTTGCGCCGCCTGCCCCGGATGACCACCCGCCACGCCCCACGGCTGGAAGGCGAAGCGATCCAGCCCGCGGCCCAGGATTTGCGTGCCATCACGCAGCATGCGCAGGGTGTAGACGATGCCACAGCCCCCCCGGTACAGACCGGCACCACCGCTGTCGCAGACCAGGCCATAGGCTTCGACCCGCACCGGCACATCAGCTTCACCGCGTTCAGTCGGGGTATTGCGGATATTGGCCAAGCTGCGGTCGCGACCGTCGGCACCGTCTTGTCGTGACGTACCGCCGGCACCGCCAGCCAGGGACTGCACAACCGACAGGCTGCGTTTGCCGCTGGCATCGATCTGCGCGACCACCACCGGAATCACCGTGCCGCTGCTCGCAGCCGGGGCGATGTACGGATCGGCTTTGGCCAGGCAGCCCAGCACAACGTCGGCAAAACGTGTCGCCGCAGCGTGGCGAATACCGACCGCCGCCGGCATTTGCGGGTTCATCACGCTGCCTTTGGGCACGCTGACGGTGATGTTGTCGAACAGCCCGGAGTTGAGCGGCAGATCGCGGTCGTAGGTGTATAGCAGGTGCATGACCTTGGCAGTGAAATAGGGGTGACGCTTGCCACCCGTAGGCACGTTATAGGGCGATGCCAGCTGCGGGTCGGTACCTTCAAGGTCCAAGTGAATGTGGCCATCGTTGACGGTCATCTTGCAGCGCAAGCGCACAGGAATTCGGCTGCGGAAGTCGTCGTCCAGATAATCGCAGTACTCATACACACCGTCCGGAATGCGCCGTTGCACGGCCTTGGCACGTTGCGCGGCGTAATTGACCAAGCCCACCTGGGAGGCTTTGAAAGCCTGCACTCCATGTTGCTCAATCAGTTCGGCGACACGCCGCTCCCCCACCGACAAGGCCGACAGCTGCGCCTGCAGGTCGCCCATGACGATATCGGGCACGCGCGAGTTGCTTCGCAGGATACTGACGAAGGCCTCGTTGCGTTGGCCGCCCGCATAGAACTTCAGCGGCGGAATCTGCAGGCCTTCCTGGTAGATGCTTTCGAATGAAGGACTGATGGAGCTGGGTACCGCGCCACCGATGTCGGCGCAGTGGGCGAAGGTCCAGCCAAAGCAAACGAGCTCGCCTTCGTGGAAATAGGGCTTGAGCAGGTTGATATCCGGCAGGTGCGACCCCACTCCCGCCGCCAGGTAGGGGTGGTTGGTGATGATCACATCGCCAGGCGCCAAATCGTCGAAGGCGGCAATCACCATCGAGCAGTCCATGTCGGTGCCGATGGGAATGCCAGTGTCGCTCGGGCAGGCGAAGAACTTGCCGCTCAAGTTGCATAGCGCGGTACCGAAGTCCTGGGTTTCCTTGACGTAAGCGCTCAACGCGGTACGGCCCAGGGCAATGCCCATTTCTTCGGTGATGGCGTTGAGCTTGTGCAGAAACAGCTCAAGTGTAAGGGCGTCGAGTTGCATCATTGAGCGCTCCGTTGACGGGTCATTTTCAGGTCGCCGCTGGCTTGTCGGCGTACCGTCCAGCCGACTGGCACAACCACGGTGGTATCGCTCTGTTCAATGATGGCCGGACCTAGGATGTCCGTCTCGTAAGGCATGCCATCGCGCACCAGATAAGGGGCATCGAACCAACGGCCAGCGAGGAATATTCGACGCACACCGGCAGCAATCTGCTCGTGCTGCCCGGCCTGCGCCGCGGCGATGCGTGACAGCTCACCCACGGCACTGACTACCAGGCGCTTGATCTCGACTGCGGCGGCCGGCTCGCTGAAACCGTAGAGCGCATGGTGGCGCGACTCGAACAAAGCACGTAAAGCCGGTGCCAGCGGCCCTTGGTGATCCTTGAGTTCGACACTGAGATCGAAGGCTTGCCCCTGATAGCGCATGTCGGCCGCCACCCGGTAGTGCCACCGCTGGGCACGCTCGCCCAAGGTCGATGCCCAGTCGTGCGCCTGCGCGTCCAGCTCCGCCAACTGCTGGCCAAGCCCCTCGGGCGCCTTGCCTTCAGCGTCGATCAGCACTGAGCACGAGCGAACGAAATCGCGCCGCAGGTCGGCGACCACCGCGCCCAATGCGCAAAATGTCGCCGGAGTCTGCGGTATCAGGACTTGCCCCAGGCCTGCGGCGTCCGCCAACAAACCCGCATGCACCGAGCCCGCCCCTCCATAAGGCAGCAAGGTGAATGCGTTGATGTCACTGCCGCGGCGCGCCAGGAGTTTGCGCACCTCAGTGGCCATCATCGAGCCGGCAAGCTGCAATGCTGCAGCGGCGGCGTGCACTTCAGGCTGTTCGCGGTCCATGTAGCCAAGCGCTTCAGCAACCGGCAGCATGGCTTGGCGTGACAGTTCCGGATCCAGCGGCAAGCGCCCGCCGAGGAAGGTAGCAGGGTCGAAAAACCCGCAGAGCAGGTAGCAGTCGGTCATGGTCGGTGCGGTACCGCCACGCTGATAGCACGCCGGGCCCGGTACAGCGCCAGCGCTGTGAGGCCCGACCTTGATGAAACCCTGATCGTCGACGCGGATGATCGAGCCCCCGCCAGCACCTATCGCTGAAACATTGACCACAGGCAGGATCAGTGGAATCTCGCCAATCAGGGTGCTGGTCGTCAGGTCTGGGGTGCCTTGTTCGATGGCAGCGATGTCGGCCGAGGTCCCGCCCATGTCAAAGGTGACGATGCCGTCGACTCCGTTACGCTCGGCGGCTTCGGCCGCTGCGACCACGCCGGCAGCCGGGCCGGAAAGGATGGTATCGATCGGACGCGCGCGGGCGGTGGGCAAGTCAATGGTGCCGCCGTTACTGGCGGTGATTGACAGTGGCGCGGTCAGCCCACGGGCGGCGAACAGCGTTTCGAGGCGGTCGTAGTAGGCATGCATGATCGGCGTGATATAGCCGTTCATGACCGCGATCATAGTGCGCTCATACTCGCTGGATTCAGCCCAGATGGAGGTAGAGGCGACGATTGGCACGCCCCCCAGACCAAGGCTCAGCGCCAGCGCTATGTCTTCTTCCAGTTGAGGCTGCAAGTAACCGTTGACCACCGACACCACTACAGCGTCGACCTGCATTGCGAGCAACTGCTCACGCACGGCCGCATAATCGCTGGCGCTCGGACGCTTGACCACTTCACCGTCCGCGCCGACCCTGGCGGCTAACTCCAGTACCCGCTCACGGGGTACCAAAGGTTGCTCGGGCTGGGCGAAAAAATCGAATGAATGAGACATCCGAATACGCGCCAATTCAAGAATGTCGCGGCTGCCAGTCGAGGTCACCAAGGCGACTTTCGCGCCTTTGCGCTGCAACAGCGCATTGAGCGAAATGGTCGTGCCGTGAACGATCAACTCCACCTCGGCAGGTACAACGCCCGCCTTTTCGAGCAGCACCTGGACACCGCTGTCCACTGCCAGGGACGGCTCGCTGGGGGTGCTCGCCTCTTTGTGATGCACTCGACTCCCGGAAACGCGATCCAGCAGGACGAAGTCGGTAAAAGTGCCGCCAACGTCGATTCCAATACGGTAGGTCAAGACAGTCTCCTATAGAAAATCAAGCACAAGCCAGTGCCAACCCAGGACGGGAGTGGAAAGCTCTGATCTGAAAGAACATCGCTTTCACGGCTAAAGCGCCCGCCCTGTCTGATCGCGAGCGAACAGCAAGGTAACGAAGCTGACAGCCGCCCCACCCGCTACGTACCACGCTGGTGCCAGAGGGTCGTGGGTGAACTCGATCAGCCAGGTGGTTATCAGCGGCCCGAACGCCCCGACCAGCAGTACGGCAAGGTTGTAGGCGATGGACAATCCGGTGGAACGCCGCCGCGTGGTGAACAGCTCGGCCATGAAGGCCGCGATCGGACCGATGTAGATAGAGATCAGCAGGGCCAATATGCTCTGGATCTGAATCAAGCGTGCAAGGCATGGCGCTGCGGCCAAGTACTCGAACAACGGGTAGATGCAGACAGCAATCAGCGCTGCGCCCAACAGCATCACTGGCTTGCGGCCAAACGCGTCGGACAGCCTGCCCATCAACGGGCAAAGCAAAAACAGCAACACCCCGCCGACGGTGCCGGACAAGAACGCGTCGGACAACGGAATGGCAAAGTTGCGGTTGGCGTAAGTGGGCATGAAGATTACCAGCACGAACGCCGAGATGCTCCACAGGCAGGTCACGCCGCAACCGATCAGCACGCCACGGATATTCTGGCGCTTCGCCTCACTTCCCTCGCCTTCGCCCGCTTGCGCCAGGCTACGCACGCTGACGGTCGGCTCTTCCAGGCGACCTTGAATCCAGAATCCGAGCGGGCCCAGGATCAGCGCAAGCACAAACGGGATACGCCAGCCAATGCTCTGCGCGGCATCCGCCGACATCCAACTGTTAACTGCGGCACCGATGCCACTGGCGATCACGAACGCACCAAACTGCCCGGACTGCTGCCAACTGGTCAGCAAGCCGCGCAACTGTGGTGGCGCGGTTTCAGCCAGGTACGCCATGCTGCTGCCAGCAGCGCCGCCAGCGGCGAAGCCTTGGCACAAGCGCAGTACAAGTACCAGGCACGGCGCGGCCACGCCGATCGATTGATACGACGGCACCAACCCGATCAGGCCGGTGCTCAACGACATCAGCACAACGGTGAGGACGATGGCCGTGCGCCGGCCCCGCTTGTCGCCGAGCGCTCCCAGGACGATGCCGCCCAACGGCCGCATCAGGTAACCGACCCCAAGCGTGGCGACGGTCAACAACAAGCCCAGGCTGGCTTCATCCTTGGGGAAGAAGACACGGGCGATAACGCCGGCAAAGATGCCGTAGATCGCCAGATCGTAGCCTTCCAGGGCAATGGCGGCGACGGCTGCCACCATCGACCGACGTGTGGGTGTGACACGCTGATCGAGCCCTTCACCCGCTACAGCCGAAACATTCTGTGCAACGCTCATGATAGATCTCTCGGTGGTTCAAGCCTGATTGAGGTAGAGCAACGCGTGAGAGGGATCAGCGGCCGATGGTGGGCAGTTTCGCCAGGGCGCCAAAATTGACTACTAGCTTGACGCCCAAGATCAGCGGATCATCGATGTTGTCGGTGTAGGTCGGATTGGTGCGTGTGGTCGGGTTGATTTCGTACTGGATGTTCGGGCTGATGGTCACCCCCGGCATCGCTTCGAAACCGTAGGCTAGCTCGAGGGTGTACTCGTGCTTCTTGGCCTTGACGTCGCTGCCCAGGCGAGTGCGCACGTCGTCGAGGTAGTGGGTGAGGTTGTCGCTGTAGCGCGTGTCACTGAATGCAAACGCCAGGGTATCGCGGTCGCGCCCTGCGAAAGTACCGGTCTTGACCACGCCCGCTTTGGCTGTATAAGCGATAGGCTCGCCCTCGTTGAGCGGGTTAATGAAGCTGGCGAAGACGGCCAGGTTGCGCTGGGTCTTCGCATCGTCGCGGCTGATGACTTTGCCGGCGGTGATGTAGTAGCCGTTGCCGGTGTCCATGACTTCTTTGGTGCCGCCATACAAACCCACGGAGCGCCCCTGGGTGTTGTAGTAGACATTATTGCGCGGCGCATCCAGGTGCCAGCCGCCGACTCGCACGTAGTACGGCTTGGCGTCGTTGGCGAAGGTGGTTTCCTGGCCGATCTCGCCCAGCCAGTTGCGGCCAGTGAAATCGTTCTGGCGGATGTCGAACAGCTTGGTGTCTTCACTGAGGATGCTGGTATCGCTCATGAACACACCGGTGGTCGCGTAGGTGTAAGGAGTGAAGCGGTACGTTGCGCGGGCGCCCCAAGTGGCCAGCGGTGCACTGGCGGTACCGGTGGTCTGGCTCAGGCCCCAGATCGAGCCGCAGAACGCATGGTTGGTGAATAGGCAACCATAAGGCGTGCGGCCAAAGAACGTCGCCATGCCCATCATGCCCGCTTGCACGGTCAGGTCATTGTCGTTGCGCAACGACAGCGACTGCTCCAGCGACAGGTCGACGAAACGCACCAAATTGAAGTCGGCGTAGTTTTCCTGAGAGTCGATACCGCCGCCGATATAAGAGTGGTTCAACCCCCGGCTGTCGATGTCGATGATGCTGGCGTGGAACTTCGCGCCCGACCAACCGACCAGCTTCTTCAGATCGATGTCGGTACCGATCAGGGCATATTGCGACGTCGCCTGGCCTCGCTTGATACCCCCGCTGACGTTGGTGGTCGTCTCCATGTTGTAGAGGCCACGCAAGTAGATGCCGCGATCGGCGAGAGTGGTGCTGAAATCACGCTGCAGCGCTGGCGTGGCGCTCTGGTTGCTCTCGGTGGAGCGGTCGGTCTGCAAGTTGGGCGCGGTCTGGCTATTGCTTGCAGGTTCGGCATAAGCATTCGAGGGGCTGATGGCTAACGGCAACAGTGCCAGGCTGCTGGAAATCAACATACGGCTGAGGGGGGAACTGCTCTGTTTCAAAATAACGCTCCTGGTAGCTCTTTTTTAATTGATGGCAATAAGCCACGTGTTGTTTTTAGGGCGAACAAAGCCTCGGCGCGCTCTTGAGAGGCGCCCAGAGGCCACAGGGCAGAACACTGAATGGGATGCCCGGGCCCCTCTTCAGGGGGCCTCGGAGGCTAGCCGATCAAGGCAAGCAGGCGGTCGCTTCGATCTCGATCAAGAAGTCAGGCAAAGCCAGGGCCTGTACACCAATAAAGGTGTTGGCTGCGGGTTCCGCGCCTTCGTAAAAGCCGCTGATCAGCCCGCAGATATCGGCCAGGTAGGCCGGCGAGTGGTTCACCACGTAGGTGCGCAGGCGTACCACGTCGGCTGGCGTCGCGCCGCTGGCACGTAGTACTTCCTTGAGATTCGCCAGGGCTTGGCGAGTTTGGGCGACCACGTCGCCTTCACCAACCAATTCACCCTTGGCGTTCCACGCCACCTGGCCAGCCAGGTGCAGGGTGCGGCCGGGAGATTGCTCCACCGCGTGGGAGAAGCCGAACGGAACGCTGGCATACATGGTTTCAGGGTTGATAGCGCGTCGAGTCATGGCATAGGCCTCAAAATTGGGGTGGATCAAGCGTCGGTTTCGCACAGCTCGAGAATGTTCTGCCAAGGATCTTTCAGATAGCGGAAACGGCTACCCACGGTAGGCCCCTCCTCCATCTCGATCTTGTCGAACACTCGGCAGCCGTGCTGTATCAGAAAGGCCGCGGCCTGCTCGAGGTCATCGACCTGGACGCCCAGGTGGTGGCTGCCGACGTGGTTGCTCGGCAGCGGAATGTCGCGCTCGCTCGCCGGGCGCTCGTAGTGAAATAATTCCAACTTGAAGCCATCGGCGAAAGCCAGCATCGCCAGGCTGAAGCAAGCGTTCTCTACGTCCAGATGGCTGGTGGACCAGTCCCGGCCCTGCTCGTCCCGAGGAATATCAGCGACGTCGATCGGACCCATGCGGTACAGAACTTCGGCACCAAACACCTTGCAGTAGAAGTCGATCACCGGATCAAACTCGGCAACCGTCCAGGACGCATGATCGATGCGGCGAAAGCCAAGACCTGTTTTCATCTTTCAACTCCTCGGGAAATAAATGGATTACGGCGAGCCGACGGCAGCCTGCCGCTCAGGCACGGCGCGTAGGCGGCTAACGATCAAGGTGACCAGCGCGTTGATGGCCATCGCTACCAAGCCAGGTTCGACGCTAGGCCAGTAAAGATTGAGCCAGGCACTGGAGACCGGCAGCAACAGCACTGCGAAGCCCGCGATGATTCCCGCGGTGACCCCCACCGCATTGGTCCGGCGGTCTAGAAACGCGAGAAACACCCCAGGCGCCAACATGCCAATGGCCGAATAGGCGCCTAACAGAATCGAAACCAGCGAACCCTTCTGCATCAGCGTGATGCCCACGGCGATGAACGCGAACAGCACCAGGCCAAAGCGCGAAGCTTTCAGCTTCTGCCCTTCGTTCAGCGAGGGTTTCAAAGTGGCAGCCACGTTGCTGGCGAAGATCGAACCTGCGGTGAGCAGCAGCACAGAGCCGGGTGCCAGGGCCAACAGAATGCCGGTGCCAGCCAGCAAGCCGATCACCCACTGGGGGTATTTGTCGCTGACAAATTGGAGCAGCACCGCGTTCATGTTGCCGTCCGGCGGCTGAGTGCCGGCCAGCAGCGCAGCGAAACCCAGCAGGATGATCACGCCGAATGCCAGCGAATAGATCGGCTGCCAGATCGCGTTGCGGCGAATGGAAGTGGCGCTGTCGGCGGAATATGAGATCTGAAACAGATGGGGGAAGACCCAGTTGCCCAGGGCAATGTTGAGCGCCGAGGTCATCAGCCATAGGCTGGTGGTGGGCGCCCCGAGGTCGATGCCCGGGAAGCGACCCGCGCCAGGGTGAACGCGTTCGACCTTGCCAAAGACGTCCAGCAGCGATGTCGCCCCGACCTTGTCGGCAACAGTCCAGGCCAGCACGACGACCAGCACGACCATCAGCACGTCTTTAACGGCTGCTGCGAATGCAGCCGAACGCAGGCCGGCAAACAATACGAAGCTCACCATCAGTGCCCCCGCGATCAGGGTCGACGTGGCATGGGACAGCGTCCCGCCAAAGGTCATGGAGACGATTAACCCCAACCCCACGAGTTGAATCTGCACGTACACGATCAGTGCACCGATGCCAATCAAGGCCGTCAGGACACCCAGGCCCTTGGAACGATAGCGCTGAGCAAAAAAATCGGCCTGCGTCACCAGGCCATGCTGCCGGCCTGCCTTCCAGATTTTGGGCATCAACCAATAGCCGATGGCGTACGACAGCGACACCGAGCAAAACGCCAGGTAAGCCGGTGCGCCCAATGCCCAAGCGTATCCAGCAATGCCGAATACCGCGAAAGTGGTATAGATTTCGCCTGCGTTCATGAACCAGAACAGCAAGGTGCCCAGGCTGCGCCCGCCTACAGCCCATTCGCTGAAGCTGGCTTGCCGACGCTGGCGAGCACGGCCAAAGGCAATGGCGCCGATGACGGTGAAAGCGAGAATGGCAACGATGATTGCGATTTTCATGTGTCAGCCCCTTCGCGCTTCAACTGGGTCAAGAACGCCTGTTCCTCGGCCTCAATGCCAGATTGGCGATCGAGCCTGAAGACCCAGGCAAATATCAGACTGGCGAACACCACACCCGCCATCTGCCAGAGCATCGGAAATGGCAGCCCCCAGGGCGACCAGGCCATATCGTTGACCAGCGGGACGGCCCCCACCTGCCAGACAAAGGGGAGAACGAGCAAGCCGCGGTACATTCGCGTACCCTTTTGCTCCGCGGTAGAAGGAGCGCGGTGGAGATGGGGCGGTGTGTTCATCAACGAACGGATCCTCAATCAAATTCGTGCAGTAGAAGTGCACGAATGCAAACCTAGTGAATCAGTCGGCAAGCTGTCAAACGGTTTTCTTAAAATGATATAAAACCTTTTGATTACAGCCGTAAATGCACTACAAAGGCGCCGAAACTTAAAGAATGGCACTGCTTTTGTGCACTTTCACTGCACAAATAAAGCTTGAGATATGTGCACCTTGAGTGTACAAAGTTATCCATCGCTTGGAGATACCGAAGCGTGTTAGGTAAACGTCTGAATGAAATGCGCATGGCGCGAGGCCTTTCGCTGAGAGCACTGGCCAAGGAAACCGGGCTGTCGCCGACCTTGCTCAGCCAGATCGAGCGCGAGGTGACGGAGCCGAGCCTGACCACCCTGCGGCGCCTGAGTGGCGTGTTCGGTGAATCGATGTCGGCACTGTTCGCCGACCCGCAGGCACCGAGCGTGTGGATCAGCCGCCCCGGGGAACGCACCCTGCTGACGGGGCCAAAGGGCGGTGTCAGCTATGAACGGCTGACGCGGGGCAATGGCCAGATGGAAGTACTGCGCGCAGTATTCGAGCCCGGCCAGTTCTCTTCCGAGGGCGCACTGCACCACCCGTCCCTGGAAAGTGTCTACGTAATCAGGGGTAACCTGGTGGCCGTGATTGGCGACGTGCGCTACGTCGTTCACGCTGGGGAAAGCATGACGTTCGACGCGACTGCCGCGCACCGGTATCTCAACGAAGGACAAGACCCTGTGGAGATCATTATGTCGATCACGCCACCGGTGCCTTGATGATGAGATGACTTGAACAGGCAGAAACATGAACCGCAACGACATCGATTGGTTTGGCTATATCCCGGCAATTACCACCCCCTTCACCCGTGACGGTGCGATGGACTGGGACGGCCTTGCCGGCCAGCTGCAGTGGTATGTCGAACAACGCATGCACGGCGTGATTCTCGCCGGCACCTCCGGCGAATGGTTCAGTTTGAGTGAAAGCGAACGCGCCGAGCTGTTCAGCGAAGGTGCACGCCACCTCAAGGGCAGAATGACCGTGCTGGGCGGTTGCAACAGCTACACCGCCGCCGAAGCCATCCGCCACGCGCACGCCGCCGAGCGCGCCGGGCTGGACGGTATCATCCTCACCCCGCCGCCCTACATCGTTCCCAGCAGCGAAGAGCTGGTGCAGTTCTACCAGGACGTAAGCGACGCCACTGACATTCCCCTGTGCATCTACAACTGGCCCCGCGGCTGCGTGGTGGACATGGATATCGACTTGCTCGACCGCCTGGCCGACATCCCCAACGTGGTGGCGATCAAGAACTCCACGCCCAACTTCGCCGCTTTCCTCGACGGCCTCTACCGGCTGTCCGGCAAGGTTCGCTACTTCAACGTGCCGACTTCCGAACTAGGCGCAGACCTTGTCGCTCAAGGTCATGGCGATGGCCTGATGGGCGCTGGCGGCGTGCTGGGCAGCGATCACCCCGACTTCTGGAACCGGGTGCGCGCGGGCGACAAGGCCCGTGCCGTCGAGCTCGGCGCCCGCGACCGCGACATCATGAAGGCCTGGTTCAACAAAGACTTCGCTGGCAACTTCGGCAGCGCACAGGCCATCCTCAAGACCGCACTGCGCCTGCGTGGCGTACCGGCAGGTTTCGTGCGTCGCCCGCTGCTGGAGCTCAACGAAGCGCAAGTGGCCTCGGTCGCCGAGACCCTTACCCGTTTGAATATCGATATCGTCAATCCCTCTGCACAATGAACGCGCCGATGAATCTCAAGGCCGATACCGCCAATGCACAAGTGGCTGTCGATTGCCTGGTGATTGGGGGTGGCCTGCTGGGCAGCGCCATTGCCTACTACCTGGCGCAGGCTGGCGCCTCGGTGCGGCTGGCCGAGCGCAGCCAGCTCAACAGCGGCGCCTCCAGCCAGAACGCCGGCAGCCTTCACTTTCAGCTCGAATATCGAATGATCGAGAACGGCCCCGAGGCCGCTCGCAAAGCCGCCGAGGCAATGCCGCTGCATCTGGATGCGCAACAGACCTGGGCAGGCCTGGAGGCCGAACTGGGCATGTCGGTTGGGGCCGTGCAGACTGGCGGTTTCATGGTCGCCGAAAGTGCCCAACAAGTAGAAACCCTGCGTCAGAAGGTAGAGCTCGAGCGCCAGTGCGGGCTTGAGGTCGAGCTGCTCGAGGGTGACCAGGTACGCCAGATCGCCCCCTATCTGAGTAACAATATCGTGGGCGCCGCCTTCTGCCCAAAGGAAGGCAAGGCCGACCCACGCCGCTGCGTGCTCGCCTATGCACAAGCCGCGGCCCGCCTTGGCGCACGGATCGATAGCGGCTTGGGGGTCGCCGACCTGCGCCGTCACGGCAGCGCCTGGCAGGTCACCTTCAGCGATGGTAGCCGCTGCCTGGCCGCTACCGTGGCGATCGCAGCGGGAGCATGGGCTGGGCGCCTGGCGGCCATGGCCGGGGTAAACCTGCCAGTCAGCCCGGTGGCGCTGACCATGACCACGACCCTGCGAACTGCTCCTCTGATCGGCCACCTGATCCAGCACGCCGGGCGGCGGTTATCGCTCAAGCAGACGGGAGATGGCAACGTGCTGATCGGCGGTGGCTGGCCCTCAAGGCTCAAGCATCAAGACGGCATCGTCGATCTCGACCAACGTCCGGAATTATTGCTGTCCTCTGTCAGTGGCAGCCTGAGCGCTGCACTGGCAGTGGTACCTGAACTGTCTCGCGTGTCAGTACTGCGAGTATGGACCGGCACCACCGCGCTGGTTTCTGACCAGCTGCCATTATTGGGCGAAGTGCCCAAAACCCAGGGCCTGTTCATCGCTACCGGTGGGTCTGCCTTTACCTTGGGCCCCACCTATGCACGACTGCTGGCCGACAAGATTCTAGGTCGCAATAGCACCTTCGATATTCGTCCGTTCGATCCACGCCGCTTCGGGAGTCTGACCCTTGCCTGAGTCTTGCCGCTTGCAGCCAGCGCGCGATATGCGCCCGGCTGCCCTGGAATTTTTCATCAATGGCCAACCCTGTAAAGCCTACCCAGGCGAAACCGTCGCCACTGCCCTACTCGCTTGCCAGGTACGCGGTTTCCGTCGCAGCACTTCAGGCACGCCACGCTTGCCGATGTGCAACATGGGCGTTTGCCATGATTGTGCAGTCACCATTGACGGGCTGGAGTCGCAACGTAGCTGCATGGTGCAGGTGACCGTAGGCATGCACGTGGAGGTCAGCGATGAAGCCTGAAACTAAGCGCTACGACCTGCTCGTAGTGGGTGCCGGGCCGGCGGGGATTCACGCCGCGTTGCTGGCCGACGAAGCGGGTTTGCGCGTAGCGGTGGTCGACGAACAGGCCGCGCCCGGCGGGCAAATTTTCCGCCAACCCCCCGCGAGTTTCGCCGCACCGCAAAGCAGCGCTTTCGCCAGTTATCCCTTTGGCCGCGAACTGCTGGCCAATGCCGCAACTGCACAGCGTATCGATTGGTACTTATCGACCAGCGCGTGGGGTGTATTCCAAGACGCGCAGGGCGGCATCCGCTTGACCATCGACACGGCGGGAGGCGCCAGCGTGCTGCATGGTCGCAAGCTGCTGATTGCCACGGGCGCTTATGACCTGCCGGTGGCCTTCCCCGGCTGGACCCTGCCTGGCGTGATGTCCGCTGGCGGTGTACAGACGTTGCTCAAGAGCCAGTTCTTGCGTTCTGCACAGCGTTACGTACTGGTGGGCTCGCACCCATTGCAACTGCTGCTGGCCAGCCAGTTACTCGATGCCGGCGCGCACATCGCCGAAGTCGCCATCGCCCGACCGCGCCCACGCTTGCGCGAGCTGCTAGCCGGGTGCAAGGCGCTGCCGGGCAATGTACGGCTGTTCGCCCAGTTGGGCGGCATTCTTTTCAAACTCTGGCGCAAGCGCGTGCCGGTGCGCTTTTCGACCCTGATCACTCGTGCGACGGGCACCGATGCCGTCGAACAGGTGACCCTGAGCCGGGCGAACGAAGAGTGGCAGGTGCTACCTAATACCGAGCGCACCCACCGGGTCGATGGCCTGGCGGTCGGTTACGGCTTGCTGGCGAGTACCGAACTCGCCCGCCAGGCCGGCTGCGAGGTGAGCTGGAAACCCCAGCGCGGCGGCTGGGTCGTCGACCATGACGAGCACATGCGCACGTCGAACGCCGACATTTATGTCGCCGGCGAACCCGCGGGCGTCGCCGGTGCGGCGGCCGCTTATTGCGAGGGCCGTGTTGCGGGTCTTGCGGTAATTCGCGCACTCAAACCCGAGGCTGCAGATAGCACCCGCGAACAGACGGCGCGTGAGGCGCAAGAAAAAGCCAAGCCGTTTGCCGACACCGTCGCCGAGTTCTTTGCACCGCGGCTTGCTGCCCTCGCCCGCTTGGCCGAAGCCGATACGCTGATCTGTCGGTGTGAAGATGTCAGCGCCGGGCAAGTGAAGGGGTTTCTGCAGGCCCACCCCCATGTAAGCTCGGTGAACAGCGTCAAGCTGGCCTGTCGTAGCGGCATGGGACCCTGCCAAGGCCGCTACTGCCAGCACACCGTGGCTCACCTGGTCGCCGATGCGCGTGGTATCCCCGTCCCGCAAACTGGCGCATACACCGCCCAGGCACCGGTCAAGCCTGTGCCACTGGCCCATTTGGCCGTGCTGCAAGTGGAGGACTAAGGGCCCGCGATCTCCCCGCCCATTTGGCGACAACGGCATGGAGCTTGCTTTACAAGCGTAAAGCCTGACTACACAAGCGCCGGGAGATCGCCATGCACCTTGACCACATACACACATCCGGGCAGCCCATAGCCGCTGCACAGCACTGGATGGGCGCTATCTGCGGGCCTCACTCACTGCAGGCGGCGAGCCCGGGCAAGGTCGCCTTCGCCCATAGCGGGCACCGTCTGGGGGCACTGGCGACCACGCTGGGGCACATCGAATATGGCACCGATGTTACCGTTGGTGTCGAACCGCAACAGCATCTGAGCAGCTACAGCCTCAGCCTTCCGCTGACCGGCAGCCAGGAGCTGCGGACGGCGGGCCGCGCCCTGTTGTCGGATAGCTCCCAAGCGCTGATCATCGCTCCCCAGGACAGCCAGCAGTTGAGCATTTCCGGCGATTGCCGCAAGGTGCAAATCGCAATCACCGTCGCCGCCATGAACAGCGTCGCCGAGCACATGCTGCAGCGCCCGCTGCGCGGGCCAGTACGTTTCGAGCCACTGATGGACGCCGTCAACGGCACCAGCGCAGGCTGGTGGCGGCTAGTGGATTTTCACCTGCGCGAACTGGCCCTCGGCGATGCGCTGTATCGGCTGCCGGGTGTCGCCCGCGACTTGGAAACCACCCTCATCAAGGCGTTGCTGCTGAGCCAGCCAAACACCTACTCCAAGGATCTGCGCGAAGTCAGCCAAGGTCGGATCCCTCACTATCTCAAGCACGCGCGGGACTTCATCGAAACCAAGGCGCGCGATGACGTTCGCCCTGAAGATATCGCTCAGGCCGTGGGGGTGAGCCGCGCCAGACTGTTCGACGGTTTTCGCCTGCACTACCAATGCACGCCTATGCAAATGCTCAAACACATGCGCCTGGAAGCGGCGCGGCGCACATTGCTCGAGGATGGCGCGTGCAGCAACGTCACCGCAGTGGCCATGAATTGGGGCTTCAGCCACCTGGGCAGATTTTCCAGGGATTATCATCAGGCGTTCGGCGAATACCCGTCGGCGACCTTGGCGCGCCATGCGCCACGTCGCCAACGGGCAGCGAGCAACCTGCAGGCTTGAAAAACGGCACGTCAGCGGTTTTCAACTTCCTGGCCAGGGGCGCCGAAAGATGAAACCGCAGCCGTTGCCGCCGCTGCCCGACCGCCTTAAAGAAACGCCGCGAAGCCGCCGACCGTTGCCTCGCGATCAGCGGCCAGCCCCTCGGCCACTTGCTGGGACATAGGGTCTGGATACAAGGTTGTGGCGCCTTCCAGTAGCCCGTCGACGATCGCCTGGGCGATGTCTTCTGGGCTAGCTTTCGGCCCTGGGAAGTCACGGCTCATCGCCGTATCAATCACCCCTGGCAACACCGCCACTACCTGGACCTGGTCTACGGCCAGCTCTGCACGCAGACCCTCGGTCAGGCGCAACGCCGCAGCCTTGGAGGCGCACAACGACCCCATGGCCGGCAACGCCACCCGCGCCAGGATGGAAAGCACGTTGACGATCGCCCCCTGCCGCTCGCGCAACACCGTGGCGTAAGCGCGGCACAGGTTCAAGGTTGCGAAGTAGTTGACCGCCATTTCCGCTTCCGCGGCGCCCGGCTCGGCGGCGTCGAGCAGGCGCTGCTGGCGGTTCAAGCCGGCGTTGTTGAGCAAGATATCGACATCCTTGGCCAGGCGCCGAACCGCAGCGATCTGTACTGCGCTGGTCACATCGAGGGTCAGTGGTACTACCCGTGGGTCGGTGCTGGTCAGCCGCTCGGGCGCTCGGCACGCGGCGTAGATCTTGGCCACGCCGGCATCGAGCAGCACCTGAATCAGCGCTTGCCCCAGCCCGCCGTTGGCCCCCGTCAGCAGCACGGTCTTGTTGGTTAATTGCATCGCGACCTCAGCAGTCAAATGGCGAAAAAGGGCTGCTAGAGCCCTTCGCTTTGTTTCCAGCGGCCCATCAGCTGGTTGGACGGCAGGCTTTCATCAAGCAGCTTGCGCGCCGTCTCGATGCCCGCCACCGGCAGGCCCTCGGGATTCAGCAGGCCGATCTGCACCAGCACGCTGGCCTGGTCCCAGTAGATGTGCTCGTGGTAGAGCTTGTCGCCACGGAAGCTGATGACGCCCAGCATCGGGATCTCGACATACTTGCCGGTCGGCGCGACGTTGGGCAGCATCCAGTCGATCTCGGTAGTGTGGGTGAAGCACATGATGAACTCGTCCACCACCTGCAGCGCGCCGACGGTGCGCGAGATGGGGATCATCTTGGTGTCGGGCGGGTTCACGTGCACGAAGTGGTGCTGGTAGAAGCGGCTGAGCTCCTTGCTACCGACCCCGCCGGTGAGGGTCGGGATGTGGTTGACGTAGGGTTCGGTGATCATGGTTGCCATGGTCGCCGGTACGTCACGGGTGTCGAACTCGTGGCGGATGTGTTCGTCCCACAGCGCCGACAGGTTGAAGTCCGGGCCGATGTATTTCTTCAGCGCGGCGATGGTACGGCCATGGGCCATCATGGCCGACTGCTTGTGGAAGTGGTCGCTGCCGATGCGGGCAAAGGCGTGGTCGGCGTCCGGGTAGCTATACAGCTCCACGCCCTTGATCTCGGCCAATGCCGCACTGAGGCGCGCACGGGTGTCGGCGTCACAGTAGCTGTCTTGCTCGGCGAAGTGCAGCACCAGGCCGCCGTCGATCTTGTCCGCCTCGTCGAGGAAAGCATCGATACCCATGCCGTAGTAACCCACTGAGCAGGCGGCGTCGGTGCGGGTGGCGGTCAGGTAGGCGAGCTTGCCGCCCATGCAGTAGCCGACATAGCCGATGGCCGGGCTGGCGACGAATTCCAGGCTGCGCAGCACGTCGATGGACGCCGCGATGTCATCCACGGCCTTGTCCAGGTCCAGGCCACTGAACAGACCCAGGGCCTTGTCGAAATCAGCGGGGGTATAACCCAGCTCGAGGTCCGGCTGCTGGCGCCAGAACAGGTCCGGAACCAGTGCCACGTAGCCTTCCTCGGCATACATGTCGGCGGTGGCGCGCATGTTGTCGTTGATGCCGAAGATTTCCTGGCCGATGACCAGGCCGGGGCCTTTACCGCCCGACGGCAAGGCCAGGTAGCCTTTGAAACTGCCAGCGCCATCGCGCGCTTTGATCTGGATGTAATGTCCCATTGAAACAATCCTTTCAGGTCACGGAATCAGATGAAGGCATGCATGAGTCTTGCCGACTCAGCTGTTGCTCTCAGTAAATTTTTCGAAGTACAACCGGGCGTCGCCGAGGACCTGCGCGGCGAGCCAGGTCTTGATCGACTCGACCATCGGCGGCGGGCCGCACACGTACATATCGAACGGCTGCTCGCCCAATCCGGCAGCCTCCAGATGCTCGGCGATGAAGCCACGCTTGCCCTGCCATTGCGGGCCAGGTTCGCTGAGCACCGGCACAAAGGTAAAACCTGGAATGCGATGGGCGTAACTGTCGATGCGGGCCAGCTCGCATAAATCAGCGGCGCCACGCACACCGTAGTACAAATGCACCGGTTGGCCACAGCCACCGCGCTCGGCGATCTGGTCGAGCATGCCAAGGAACGCCGACAGGCCAGTACCGCCCGCCACCATCACCAGCGGCCGATCGATATGGCGCAGGTAGAAGGTCCCCAGTGGCGCTTCGAAGTCGATCACATCGCCCACTTGGCAGCGCTCGCGTACGTAGTCGGTCATTACGCCCTGAGGCAGCAGGCGTACCAGGAACTGCAGCGTGGCGCTACCAGGGGCATTGGCGAAGGAATACGAACGACGCTGATCGGTGCCCGGCACATGCAGGCGTGCGTACTGACCAGGCAGGTATTCGATGCCGCCCTCCCCGTCGAGCTTCAGATGCAAAATGGCGGTGCCGTCGGACGGCCGTTCGATATGGCTGACCCGCGCCTGGTGCGTGCTCGGCCCGGCCTTGCTGCACAAGGTGGAGTCGTAGTCGAAGTAGAACGCCGCATCGGACAGCAAACGGGTCTGGCAGGTGAGCACTTTACGCTGGGTCAGGTCGTTGGCAGACAACGCTTCATCGTCCACATAATCCTGGGTGTATTGCCCCGAATCGCAGCGGCCCTGGCAGGTCGCGCACACGCCTTCGCGGCAGTCCAGCGGGATGGTGATACCGCTGCGCAAAGCCGCGTCCAGCAGCAATTCATTCTTCTGCACGGTGCAGAACAGGGTCTTGCCGTCGGCGAAATTGAGGGCGGCTTTGTACGTCATGGTCAGGCATCCACGGGTTACAGGTGATAGAAATCAAGTACGGAGTTAATGGTGTCGTTGAGCAGCACCACGTGCTTGCGGCTGATCTGCCAGCTGTCGCCCGCAGTTCTTAATCGGTAGGTCGCATAGCCGAAGAATTGCTCGCTCACCTGCAAGCGGTGATAGAGGGTGTGCCAGTTGACCATTGCCTGTAGATCACCGTTTTCCAGCGATTGCAGGCGTACGTTGTTGACCAGGTGCACGGTGCGCGGCAATGGCGTGGCCGACGCCGCTTTGCCGGTTCTCAGCCGGAACACTCGATCTTCCAGGCCGCCGCGGTTGGGGTAATAGATCAGCGACATGCCTTTTTTCGGGTCGGTGGTGTACATATGTTCCGAGTGCCACTGCGGCAGGTGGAATTCGCTGTCTTCGCTGAACAGGTCGAGGTAATCGTCCCACTCCTTGTTGTCGCAGTGGGCGCTGAGTTGGTAGAAGAACTGTTCCACGCGATATTGCAGTTCGGCGTTCATGTTCACACCTCCTTGAGCTTGAGGGATTGCTCTTCGGCGGCCTTGCGGGCCAGGCCCTCGAGCAGGAAGCGCTGCCAGTTGCCGTGCTGGTTCACGTACAGGCCTTCATGGGTGAATTCGGTGCCGGTCAGCACCGGCGAGATGCCGATGGCCTCGCTGTTGGGCGTCGGGCCTTCGACCCATTTGCCTTCGCCGCGGGAGATATCGCTCCAGCGTTCCAGGCGCGCTTGGAAGCCGCGTTGGGCTTCGCGGAATTCCACCAGGTCATCTGGAGTGCCTAGCCCGGAAACGTTGAAGAAGTCCTCGAACTGGCGAATACGGTTCTCGCGGTCGGCATCGGACTCGCCTTTCACGCCCAGGCAGAAGCTGTTGATTTCGGTCTTGTTCCAGGCGATCGGGCGGATGATGCGCAGCTGCGAGCTGATCTGGTCGAGGAAGAACATGCTCGGGTAGATGTTGAGGTTACGCAGGCGGTGCATCATCCACTCGGCCTTGCTCTGGCCGTGCTCGGTGACCAGGCGCGGCATGATGGTGGCGTAGCCGGGGCGCACGGCCGGGTTGGGCATGTCGCTGAACAGCAGGCTGTGGCCGTTGTGGAAGGAGAACCAGCCGTCGTCGGTTTCCTTGTCGCCGGCGCCGAGCTTGCTGTAGTCCAGGGTGTCGCCGCTGGCCAGGCCTTTCTCGGCGTTCACTTGCTGGCGGTGCTGCACGGTGGCCACGTAGTTGTAGTGCACGGTGCTGACGTGATAACCGTCCAGGCCGTTTTCGTTCTGCAACTTCCAGTTGCCGTCGTAGGTGTAGGCGGATTTGCCGGGCAGCACTTCGAGTTCACCGCTCGGCGACTGGGCGACCATCATGTCGAAGAACACCTTGGCGTCGCCCAGGTAGTCTTCGAGGCTGTCGGTGCCATTGACGTCTAGGCTCACGTAGACGAAGCCCTTGTAGCTCTCGATACGCGCCTTCTTCAGGCCGCGAGTGGCCTTGTCGAAGCCGTCGGGGTATTCCCCAGGGGCCTTGACCTTGACCAGGCGGCCGTCGCTCTTGTAGCACCAGGCATGGAAGGGGCAGGTGAAGGTCGACTGGTTGCCCTTGCCCACGCGCGTCAGCGTGGTGCCGCGGTGTTGGCAGGCGTTGATCAGGGCGTTGAGTTGGCCGGTGCCGTCACGGGTGATGATCAGCGGCTGGCGACCGGCGCGCATGGTCATGAAATCGTGGTTGTTGGCGATTTCGCTTTCGTGGCAGGCGTAGATCCAGTTCTTCTCGAAGATGAGTTCCATCTCCAGGTCGAACAGTTCGGGCTCGGTGAACATGGCCCGGTCGATGCGGTAGATGCCCTCGGCAGGGCGGAAGTCCAGGCAGCCTTCGACGAAGTGCTGCCATTGAGCGACGGATTTCTGGGTCATGACGAGGACCTCTGGGCTGATGACGGTTAATGGAATTAAACGCCTGCCCACCCCTTCGGAATATCCAATGCGTACGGCAAATTCATCCAATCTGTCGCGAAATGTATTTCACATGCCAATCCCGACTTAACCTTTGATTTGTGCCCTCAGGGCGAGCCGGTTCAGCCTGTCGCCCCAAGCCCGGCAAAGCCCACGCCATCATTTGTTATCACAATCGTGGCCCATGTCCGTTGAGGCATGGACGAAGCCGTTGGCGGCTAAAGGCGCGCACCCCTGAGCCGCGCCAGCGTCGCAGATAAGCCCAATAGGCCACTCGTACAAGGGGGCTTTCATTGTCATATTCGAGTCACTGTCCAAGACGATGCTGCTGGCGGAGCCAAAATATTTCGTCAACTGCCGCCCAAGCTGAGCGCTGGACTGGCGCATGATGAGCGGTGCAGGCTAAGATCTGGACTGCCAATCAACCACGAGCCGTTCCGCGCCTCGCGCTAACAGCCCAAGGTCCGAGCCGACAGCGATGAACCGTGTACCATTGCGTAACCAGCGCAGGCCATCTTCGACATCTCCACTCAGCAATGTGCCTGCCGGTTTACCCGCCCGCTGAATACGCCTGACGGCTTCATCCATCAACGGGATTACAGCGGGATGGCGCGTCTCTCCCACATGTCCCAGCGAAGCATGGAGGTCCGCAGGGCCGATAAAAACCCCATCGACGCCGTCGACTGCGGCAATCTCGTCGAGGTTCTCCAATGCCTCGCGGCTCTCGACCTGTACGAGTGTGCAAATTTCTTCATGAGCGCGCTGGGCGTACCCGGCGACTCTGCCGAAGCGGGTGGCACGTGTGGTCCCCCCTACGCCCCTTAGCCCATAAGGCGGATAACGCGTATACGCCACCGCTAACCGCGCCTCGTCAGCGGTGTTGATCTGCGGGATCAGAAGCGTTTGTACGCCTATATCGAGGTATTGTTTGATCGCCACCAGATCGTTGAGCGGCAAGCGTACGACGGCCTGCGTAGGATACGCCGCGAGTACTTGCAGGCTATGAAGCACCGTCTGCAAGCTATTGGGCGAGTGCTCGGCATCGATCATCAGCCAGTCCAGCCCAGCGCCGGCGAGTGCCTCGATCGCGTAAGGTCCGGCGATGCTGCTCCAGAGTCCGAACAGCGGACGGTCGCCCATCAGGGCATGTTTGAATGTGTTTCGTGGCAACTCGAATTTCATACAGCAGGTATCCTTTTTCAAGCCCGCCGAGCCATCGCACCGATGCTGTCCGGAAGGAATAATAGGGTTTATCTGGCTCGTATTTAGCGCAGCGCAAGTGCCATAGGCTTACTGCGGGCTGGTGGCGATAGGCGGCACGTGACTGTTGAGGGGTTCATTGCCAGGAGGCATTGGTATTTCGCAGCGCTGCAGCTTTCCGACAACGACCCAGTAGCTGAAAACGGCGACAACCCCGTGTAACCCAACAAACAGTAGCGCCCCCTCGAAGGAGTCGGTGCTGGCCAGAATGTAGCCGATCACCAGCGGGGTGATGATCCCGGCGGCGTTCCCTATTCCGTTGAAGATGCCGCCGGTCAACCCGATGGCCTGCCTTGGAGCCGTATCGGCAATCACCGTGAAGCCCAGCGAGCCAAAGCCTTTTCCAAAGAACGCGGCACTCATGAGCGCAATCACTAGGAACTCGGAATGTACGTAGTTGCAACCGATCATCAAGGAACTGACCAGCAGACCGATGGTGATTGGCATTTTGCGCGCCAATGACAGATTGCCGGTTTTCTTCAGCAGCCGGTCCGAGACGAAACCGGAGGATATCCCGCCCACCAGCCCGCAAATCGCAGGCAAGGCGGCAACGAAGCCCGCTTGCAAAATGGAAAACCCTAAGCCCTTGACCAGGTATGAAGGGAACCAGGACACGTAGAACCAGGTAATCGCGTTAATGCAGTACTGCGCGATGAAAATACCCACAAGCATACGGCTGCGAAATATCTTCGCGACGGCGTAGCCAAAAGGTAATGCGCCACTTTGCAGCGCGGCTGACTTGGACGCATCCCGTGATTCAAGATCGATCAAACCACCGCCGGCTTCGATGTAATCCAGCTCGGCTTTCGAGACATGGCCGTGCCTGGCGGGCAAGTTGAAAAACGCCACCCACAACGCAGCCATTGCAAACCCCAAGCCTCCCATCACCCAGAAAATGTGCTCCCAGCCAAAGCGATGATCGAGCCACCCCATCAAAGGTGCGAAAACAACCAGGGAGAGATACTGGGCCGAGTTAAATATCGATCCGGCGATACCGCGCTCAGCTGCAGGAAACCATGCAGCCAACACTCGACTGGAGCCTGGACCCACGGGCGACTCGAATATGCCCAGGACGAACCGCAGTGCCAGCAACGCGACGAATGCCGAGCTGAACCAACCTACGAAGCCCTGAAGCACGGTTGCGATTGACCAGATTATCAAGCCGAACAGCATCGAATATTTGACCCCGAACCGGTCGACGATCCAACCGGCGGGCAGATGCCCCAGTACATAGGCCCAGGCGAAAGAAGAAAACAACCACCCCATGGCGATGGGGTCCAATCCCAGCGCGTGGGACAGACTGGGGCCAGCGACCGACAAGGTCGCGCGGTCGCCGGAACTGAACGTCAGCAGTAGCGTGATCAGCGCCAGAATCACGTATCGGTAGTACCCAGCTTTTGCAAGCGCCTTGGAGTCTGACATCTCATTACCCATCCCGGAGTCTATTGTTCGCCGGCACGCCAGCACGGCTACGTCGATTCATGGGCAACCCTGATGACGTAGCGCGGTGGATGCAGAGCTTTTTTGTTATGTCTCTTCGTGCTGCGGTTTTTCGACCACAACCGAAGCCGGCCTGCCTTGCGCGGTTTGCTGCAACGACAGCGATGCTCTCAGCAAATGACCGCCAGCGGCCATGGGACAAATTCATTTTCACCCACGCCGGATATTTCGCTTTTGGTTCGCTCGCCAGAAGCATGCCGAAGCAGTGCTTCAAAGATCGTTTGTCCTAGCTGCGGAAGCGTCTCGGTCCCATCGATAATGACGCCGCAATTGATATCCATATCGGCCTCCATTCGTTCGAACATGGGCGTATTGGAAGCGAGCTTGATAGTGGGGGATGGGGTCGAGCCGAAGCAAGAGCCGCGCCCGGTAGTAAATATCACCATGTTGGCGCCACCCGCGATCTGCCCGGTGGCAGAACACGGGTCGTAGCCAGGCGTGTCCATGAATACCAGGCCACGCTCGACGACGCGTTGAGCAAATTCGTAAACTTCCATGAGCCCGGAGCTACCGCCTTTCTTCGCCCCGCCCAATGACTTTTCCAGTACGTTGGCAATTCCACCCGCACTGTTTCCCGGACTTACCTTGCCATTGATCTGGGTATCGCGGCCGGCGTTGTACTTGAGCCACCAATTCATTCGGTCGACCAGTTTCTGCCCTACTTCTCGAGAACGCGCCCTTCGGGTAAGGGTTTGCTCGACGCCGAAAATTTCTGGCGTTTCTGAAAGGATTGCCGTGCCTGCGTTTCGCACCAGCAAATCCACTGCAGCACCCAATGCCGGGTTCGCCGACAAACCGGAAAAGCCGTCGGAGCCGCCACATTGCAAACCGACGATCAAGTGTTCGGCAGACACTGTTTCACGGCGAGTATCATTGGCCAGCGGCAACATCCTCGTGACCAACTCGCGGCCTTTGGCGATGGCCGATTGCGATCCTCCCTCCTGATCGATGACAAGCGTCTTGAGCCTGTCGCCCGGCTCCAAATCCTGGCTGCGCAGAAAGGCCCAGAGGTCGTTGATTTCGGAGCCATGGGCCACAATCAAAGCCGCTGCCGTGTTGGGGTTTGTTATGAAGCCTGAAAGAGTGCGACGCAGCATGTCCATCGCCTCGCCCGACGCCTCCATTGTGTCGCCTTGCTGATGCACATAGGCGACCACTCCGTCGACGTTCGGATACGCCTGCAGCTCTCGTTGCTTGAAGCCTGCAGCGATCTTGCGGGCTACCATGCCGGCTGCATTACTGAGGACATAGACGCCGATGAAGTTGCGAGTGGCCACCGCGCCGTTTTCTCGAACGATGCCTTGGAACGTCGCCCGGCGCACCGGCGGTATGTAGTCGGTCGGCTGATAACCCTCGGTGAACGCATAGTCCTTTATCACTTCATCGAAGTGAATGTTGTGGCTGTGCATCCAGGTGCCCGGCGCCAGGTCTCCGCTGGCATAACCGATGATCGTGTTGTACTTGAGTACAGCCTGGCCTTTGGCGAGAAAGGCCGTGGACACTTTATGGCCGGCAGGAATGTCGTGCAGCGTGACGATGCCTTCCGCCGCGACCTCGCTACCGACGGGTACGTTGGAGCGTGCAACTATGACATTGTCATGGGGGTCAAGCCGGATGAACGGATTGATTGGCGCGTTGTTCATTTTATTGTCTCCGTGCGTCAAGCCACGACACCAATGGACCAGGGGATGTATTCGTTCGCATCGACACCGTTTGCCTCACCCTTGGTGCGCAAGCCGGATGCGACTTCCAGTAGGCAGGCAAAGACAATTTTCGCGAGGCCATCCACGCAGTCTTCGCCGCTCAGAAGCGCCCCGCAGTGCATGTCGATGTCCGATGAAATACGCTCGAACGTGCGCAGGTTAGAAGCCAGCTTCAATGTTGGAATGGGCAATGAACCAAAGGATGTCCCCGTCCCGGTGCTCATCAGCACGAGGTTGGCGCCACCCGCCACCTGCCCGGTTACCGAGATCGCATCGGCATCAGGGGTGTCCATGAATACCAGCCCCTTGGCTTTTATCGCGTGTGCGTACTCATAGGCGTCCCGCAGCGGCGTGGTACCGGTCTTGGTGAAGCTGTCGATGGCTTTTTCCAACGGCGTGGAAAGGCCCGCCTCCTGCAGCGCGCCGTTGAGTCGCCCAGACATTTCGGTATCACGACCCCGCCCATGCTCGCGCCACCAGCCGAGCCGGTTCGCGATTTTGGTCCAGACCTCCGGCGTTGCGCTCCGGTCGCGGATCCGCTGCTGCATCCAAAGCCATTCAGGCGTCTCGGAAACCACCACGGTACCGCCGTTAAGGACGACCAGGTCAGCCACTCGCCCGAGTACTGGATTGGCGGTAATACCGCAAAAGCCGTCCTGCGTACTGGACTGCATTGCCACGAGCAAATGCTCGGCCGAGACGGTCTGCCGGCAAACCGCATCGACCGCAGGTAGCATGTCGCGAATATATTGTTTGGCGAGCTCGACCGTATTGCGAATCCCGCCCGCTTCCTGAATGGTCACGGTTTTCAATTTCTCGCCAACGACCAGGCCTTCCTTTTCCAGGAAGACCCCCAGATTGTTGCGCTCGCACCCCAAAGCGACCACGACCGCAGCGGCAATGTTCGGATGGCGGATGAAACCGGAAATGGTTCGGCGCAGCAGCTCCATCGGTTCACCGGTCAGTTCCATGCCGCAACCGATCTCATGGATCAGTGGCACCACACCATCCACGTTGGGATACGCCGCCAATTCGTCTGCATCGAACCAGTCGGCAGCCTGCCGAGCAGCGCTCGCCCCACAATTGCCCACCACCAGGACACCAATGTAATTGCGCGTCCCCACCTGGCCGTCAGCACGCACGATGCCTTGAAATGTTGCACGCTGCGATGTCGGCAACGGCGCCATGGGCTCGGCTATCGGTGTTTGCGCCAAGGGCGCCTGTGCACGACCTTCGACCATAAGGTTATGCGTGTGTAGCCATGTGCCGGCGACGAGGCTCTCACTGGCATAGCCGATGACGGCGCGGCCTTTGAATACCGGCTCGCCCTTACCGATCGCCCGAGAAGAAAGCTTGTGGCCCGATGGAATAGTTTGCTGGGTGGTAACGTTCTCGCCAGCAACCTGCGTCCCTTCAGGGATCAGCGCTCGGGCGATGACGACATTGTCGTTGGGGTCTAGTCGAATGGCGGGACAAAGCGCGACAGCATTCATTGAGCAATCCTCAGCTCCTCCGTCTGGTATAAGTTTTGTTCGACGGCAGGTTCAGGGCGATACTAAGCGCGGCCTGCAAGGCTGTCTAAACCCTAATTTGAATGCTCACGATTCGAGATTGGTATCATGCTCGATCTTCGCCAGGTTCGTTCATTCGTGGTCGTTGCCGAAGAGTTGCACTTCGGTCGCGCGGCGAGACGTTTGAACATGACTCAACCGCCCCTGAGCCGGCAAATCAGCCTGCTCGAAGAGATGCTGGGCGCCAGATTGTTTATCCGCACCAATCGCATGGTCGAACTGACCAACGCCGGCGTGGTGTTTCTCAAGGAGGCCCGTGAGCTGCTTCGCTTCAGCGAAGCTGCCATACAGGCGGTGCGCAAGGTGCAGTATGTGAACGGCGGTACGCTCAATGTCGGTTTCTTCGGTGCAGCCACCTATGGCCTCCTGCAGGCACTTTTGAAAAAGGTGCAAGCAGCGCTGCCCAACGTCACCCTTGACCTCATCGAGCTGTCGTCGCGCGAGCAGATGGAAGCATTGGCCGCCAAACGCATCGACGTAGGGCTGGTGCGCCCAGTGGTCGACTGGAGTGGCTTCGAGGCGACCTGCGTGCAGCGTGAGGGCTGTGTACTTGCGCTTCCGACCGATCATCCGTTGCTGACGCTGCAGCACGTCATGCTCGAAGACCTGGAAGGCGTACCGTTCGTGATGTATGCGCCTGAGGGGCGCGGGCGCTACATGCATGACTTGATAGAGAGTGCATTCCAACGCAATGACGTGCGACCACGGCTGGTTGCATCGAGGATGACCCAGGCGCAAGCGACGCTAGCGCTGGTGAGTGCAGGGATCGGCGTGGCGATCGTACCCAGTGGCTGCGGCACGACCGAGGCCGCCAATGTGGTATTTCGGCCTATCGACCTGGGACGCGACCACTGGGTCGAGACCCATGCCGTGTGGCGCTCGAATGACCAGGACCCAGCGCTTGCGGCACTGATCGCATTGATGTGCGAATGACCCATGGCGGCACTTCGCAACCAGCCCTGGGGGACGCAGGGCTGGAACGCTTTGCGCGCCGTTATTGGCCCTTGACCGCACCTGGCAACGCGTAAGCGATGATGTAATCGCCGCGGTTATCGTTGGTGCCGGTACGGGTCGCACCGCCAACGGTAATCACCACGTATTGCTTGCCATCACGCGCTACATACGACATCGGAGCACCCTGCCCACCGACTGGCAGGCGACCACGCCACAGCTCCTTGCCGCTGTCGTTGTCGAGCGCGCGGATGTAGTAGTCCAGCGTGCCGTGGAAGAATGTCAGCCCACCTTTGGTGACCAACGGACCACCCATGGTCGGCATGCCCAACGGCATGTTCACACCGGGCACGATGCCGTGCACCGGCGCGTCCTGGATGCTGCCCATCGGCACTTGCCACTTGGTTTTGCCGGTGCTCAGGTCAATGGCGGTCATAGTGCCGAATGGCGGCTTGAAGCATGGAACGCCTAGCGGTGATACGAACATGGAACGCTCGACGCCCCACGGCGTACCCAACTGCTCGGAGTACTCGCCTTCGGTGGTCGGCTTGTAGCCCTTGCGTGCGGCGTCTTCACGCTTGATGAAGCGGCCCCATTGCGCCATGCGGATGTCATTGACGATCAGGGTGCCGGTCGACGCATCGATAGCACCACCGCCCCAGTTCAGGCCACCGTAGTAACCTGGGTAGATCAGCGTACGCTGCCCATCGGTGATAGGCGTGAACTCGCCCTCCCAACGCATTTCCTTGAAGTCGATGCGGCACATCAGCTGGTCGAAGACCGTCGCGCCCCACATGTCCGACTCTTTCAGACGCTCGGCGCCCACGGACAACTGCGAGTAAGGCTGGGTAGGCGCAATGTGCATGCCCGGCATGCCATCGGTCGCCACTTTGCGCTGCTCGACCGGGAATACCGGCGTACCGTCACGACGATCAAGCACGAAAATCTGCCCGCGTTTGGTCATGGCAATGATCGACGGTGTGATACCTCCGGCCTTGTTCGGCAGATCATAGAGGATCGGCTGCGCAGACACGTCATAGTCGAACATGTCGTGGTTGGCGGTACGGAAGTGCCACTTGTCGACACCGGTTTTCACGTCGATGGCGACAATCGAATCGTTGTATTCGTCGGAGCCTTCGTAACGGTTGCCGTTCCAGAAGTCTGGCGTCTGGTTGCCGGTAGGGATGTATACCAGGCCCAGCTCGGCGTCGTACGCTGCGGTGCCCCAGAAGTTCGGCGACTCTTTCGGATACAGCTCGCCGTCCGGCAGCGGAACGCCACGTTTTGGATTGCGTGCATCCCACGCCCATAGCAACTTGCCGGTGCGCACGTCGAAACCACGGGTAACGCCCGAAGGTTCATCGGTTTTCAGGTTGTCGTTGATCTTGCCGCCGACTACCACCACATCGCCCGCTACCAGGGGAGCGGAGGTCACGTAATAAGAACCGTCGGTGTTGGGGCCGATGCCCTGGAGCAAGTCGACGACGCCGTGGTCACCGAAGGAATCGCACAGCTTGCCGGTATCGGCGTCCAGTTCCAGCAGACGCGAATCGACAGTGGTAGTGACGATACGACGGCGGCACTCGACGGCCAGAGCCGGTGCGGCGGCAGCGACCTGGGTGCCGGTGGCAGCACTGGCGGCGGCTTTGTCCACGTCGTAGTAACCAACACCACGGCAGCGTTTCCAGCCTTTGTTGGCTGGAGTTTCCTTGATATTGGCGTCGAATTTCCACTTCTGTTTGCCCGTTACCGGGTCCAGCGCGAAGACGTTGTTCAGCGGCGAGCACAGGTAAACGGTGTCGTCGACCTTGAGTGGTGTGCCCTGGTATTCCGCACCGTCGATGGCCATGTCGCCAGTGTGGAAAGTCCAGGCGACCTGCAGGTCCTTCACATTGGCCTTGTTGATCTGGTCGAACTGGGCAAAACGCTCGCCGCGAGTATTACGGCCATAAGCGCTCCAGTCGTCACCATCGGCTTTACCGGCCTCGGGCGCGATCACCTTCGCGGAGGCACCGGGCTCGGCGACCTCGGTGGGATGGGGTTGGAACATGCCGTAACCGATACCTGCAATGGCGACGATCAACACCAGGGAAATAAAGGCGCCCAGTGCTGTCGGGAGTTGACGGCCCTGGCTTCGCAACAGTGGAGCGATCAAGGTCACCACCAACGCAATGACGATGAATGTCATCAGTCGCGGGACCAATTGCCAGAAATCGAAGCCCACTTCCCAAAGCGACCAGACCAAAGTTACCAGCAGCAACGCCAGCGCCAACCAGACCGCAGAAAGCCGGCGGCGAACCAGCGCTCCCCCGCAGGCGACCATAAGCGCACCTGCCAGCAGGTAATACCAGCTACCACCCAGCGATGCGAGCTTGCCGCCGCCAATCAAAACCGCCAGGCCCAATAGCGCCAAAACGGCGCCGATGGCAATGGGTACTATTTGTCTCACTCTCATAACAATTCCCTTTTGGAATAAAAAATGACCACCGCGCGAGCAGCGGCCGGGCGCTTTTATGCAAGCAGGCCCGTCCTTTTTAAATGAATGACCAAGCCAAACCTCTCTGGAACAGATATCTCCAGGCACAAGAGAATGGAAGCGCTTCCATTTTTAATGCAAAAAAAACCGCACCTCGCAATAGCCATATGGAAGATATGGCTGAATGCCAGCTGCTGATGGGCGCGGAGTTTATGGGCAGCCATTCAGTGCGTCAATGTGCCACGGGAAAATAGAATGATTCGCACAATCAGAGGGCCTGCGCCGGGCTTCTTCGCGCTGTCTGAACGAGTACAATCGAAGGCGTCACGCCGCGTATCCCACCGGCCATCCGAAAAACCAGTGATCTCAACCCGTTCATGACCAAACCATTTGTGACGCTTGATGATGTGGCAACCGCTGCGGGGCTATCCCGAGCCCAAGTCTCTCGGGCACTCAGCGGCGCCCCCGGGGTTCGCGTGGAGACCCGCCAGCAGGTAGCGGCCATGGCTGCGCAACTCGGCTATCAACCCAATCTGGCGGCCCGAAGCCTGGCCTCGGCGCGCTCGTCGATCGTCGGGCTAGTCATCGGCGACCTGCACAATCCCTTCCACATTCAACTGGCCGAAGCGGTCGATCGCGAACTGGCCGCTGCGGGTTATGACCCGGTCACATCCTTGCGTGCCGCCGAGGCCCCTGGCCTCATTTCCGCACGCCTGCTGCGGCTGCGCGCAACGGGTGTAGTGATGATCGGCACCCACCACACCCCGGGCGTCATCGCCGATATCGCTGAAAACATTCCGTGCGTTTACATAGGCAGCAAACGGATCAACCATCCGCGTGTGACCTCCATTGCCGTCGACGATGCGTCAGGGGTGCGCCAGGCCATGGAGCATCTGCTTGCTCTGGGACATACGCACATCGTCAACCTGGGCGGCAGCAGCATCGAAGCCTCGGCCCGCGAACGCACCAAGGCGTATTGCGCGCTGATGACGCAAGCGGGGCTCGAGCCCGTTTCGTTTCCAGGCCTACACGATGCGGCTTCCGGGCGGCGCGGTGTCGACCTGGCCTTCGCCAATAACCAGCGCCCGACCGCCATCTTCGCTTCGAACGACTGCATCGCACTGGGTGCAATCGACCGCCTCAAAGGCATGGGTCTGTCAGTACCTGAGGACGTCTCGGTCATAGGCTTCGATGACATTCCCGACGCGAAGACCGAAGTATTTTCGTTGTCGACCCTACGCCAGGACTGCGCCGCGCAAGCCAAAGCCGCGGTCAGCGCGCTTCAGTCGATCACCAACGCGGGCGTTCGCACTTGCCGGGCACGGGTCATGCCCGTGGAATTGATCATTCGCCGCTCGACTGCGGCGCCAAACCCGAAGCTCGCACTGCCTGCGGGGCCGCTGGCCGATCCTTGACTAACAGCAGCGTCAGCCCCAGGGCTAATATCGCAAGACCGGCGAGCAGGTAGAGCCCACTCTCGAAGTTGCCGGTCCTATCTTTCGCCATGCCCACCAACCCCGGCCCGAAGAACCCGCCCAGGTTACCGACGGAGTTGATCATGGCGATGCCAGCCGCCGCACTGGTACCGCTCAAGTAAAGCGACGGCAGCGGCCAGAACGGGCCCTTGAAGCCCATCATGCCGATGGTAGCGGCACACATTCCAATGATCGCCAGGTAATTGCCCGGCATCCATCCAGCCAGCCCCAGGCCACCCGCGATGAACAGCAACGCGATAATCAAGAAGGTCCTGCGCCGGTTGTAGCGGTCGGATAACCAGCCAATCACCACCATACCGATACAGCCGACCACGTAAGGGATAGCGGAGACGAACCCGATCGCCATGCCGCTGTAACCCTGCAACTTGACGATTTGCGGCAAGAACATCGAGAGCCCGAGATTGGTCGCAGCGACGCAGAAATACATCGCGCAAAGCACGAGAATCGCAGGACTGCGCAGCACCTTCCAAAGCGATTGCTGGCCATCGAGTGCGGGCGGGTTGACCTTGAGGTCATTCGCCAGCTCACTGGCCAGCCACGCCCGCTGAGCATCATCGAGCCACCGTGCCTGGGCGGGTGAGTCAGGCAGGTATTTGAGGACTACCCCAACCAATAGGATGCCGGGGATCCCTTCGATGATATAAAGCCACTGCCACCCCTTAAGGCCCAACGCGCCATCAAGCTCCAGCAGCATGGTTGAAACGGGCGCACCGACCGCCAGCGAAATGGGGATCGACAGCATGAAGGTCGAAATGATTCGAGCTCGATAACGCGCCGGAAACCACAAGGTCAGATAGAGAATCACCGCAGGAAAAAACCCGGCTTCCGCCACCCCAAGCAAAAACCTCAACGCCAGAAAGCTTCTGGGCCCTTCGACCAGCGCCATGCAAGTCGCAATCAGCCCCCAGGTGAACAGGATGCGGGCGATCCAGCGTCGTGCCCCGACCTTGACCATCATCAGGTTGCTCGGTACTTCGAACAGGCAGTAGCCGATAAAGAACAGCCCCGCCCCCCAGCCGAATACCGACGTACTTAACCCTACATCCGCATTCATGGTCAGCGCGGCGAAGCCCACGTTGACTCGGTCCAGATAAGAAACGATATAAAGAAAAATCAGCAGTGGCAGCAACCGCCAGAAAATCTTGCCAGTGACCTGTTTCTCGAGATCAGCGTTCATGACACGTCCTGTGTTTTATTGTTTTTGACATTGCCCCCGGCAATGCGGAGGCAGGCTGGCAAGCCCAGATCATTTTGAAACCGGCATGGCGAACTCGGCGCCCTGCTCGATGCTTTCCGACCAGCGCTGCATGATGGATTTCTGCTTGGTGTAGAAGCGTACGCCCTCGGCGCCATAAGCATGCATGTCACCGAACAGGCTCTTTTTCCAGCCACCGAAACCGACCCAGGCCATAGGCACTGGGATCGGCACATTGATGCCGACCATGCCGACTTCGATGCGCCGGGCGAATTCGCGGGCGACGTTGCCGTCACGGGTAAAGCAACTCACGCCGTTACCGAATTCGTGCTCGTTGACCAACTGCAGTGCCGCGCTGAAATCGGCGACCCGTACGCAGGCCAGTACCGGGCCGAAGATTTCCTCACGATAGATGCTCATGTCGGTGGTCACGTGATCGAACAACGTCGCGCCGAGCCAGAAACCGTCCTGCAGGCCAGGGTCAGTGGGCGTGTAGTCGCGACCGTCCAACAGCAACTGCGCGCCCGCCTCGACACCCTGCGCGATATAACCGCTGATACGCTCCAGGGCCGCGCGGGACACGATAGGGCCCATTTCTGCCTTGAGATCGCGGCCATCGGTGATGCGCAAATCACGTGCCCGGCGCGCGAGTGCAGCAACCACCTTGTCACCGACATCCCCCACCAGCACCGCGACCGAGATCGCCATGCAACGCTCGCCAGCACTGCCGTAGGCGGCTCCCATCAACGCGTCAACGGTGCGTTCAATGTCGGCGTCGGGCATTACCACCATATGGTTCTTCGCACCGCCCAGGCCTTGCACACGCTTGCCGTGGCGGGCACCCGTCTCGTAGATGTACTGCGCGATTGGCGTCGAGCCGACGAAACTGATAGCGCGCACCCGGGGGTGCTCGATGAGGGCGTCGACCGCTTCCTTGTCACCCTGCACGACGTTGAACACCCCCTTGGGCAAACCGGCCTCACGCAACAGCTCGGCCATGAACAGCGAAGCGCTAGGGTCAGTGGGGCTAGGCTTGAGGATGAAGGTATTACCCGCAGCGATGGCGATGGGGTACATCCACATGGGCACCATGACCGGAAAGTTGAACGGCGTGACCCCGGCCACTACGCCCAACGGCTGGCGCAACGTCCAGTTGTCCATGCCACGCGAGACCTGGTCGGAATGCTCGCCCTTGAGCAAGTTAGGAATGCCACAGGCGAACTCGAGAATATCGATGCCGCGGTCGACTTCGCCTTGTGCATCGGTAAACACCTTGCCGTGCTCGGCGACGATGATGCGGGCCAATTCGTCCTTGCGTTCACGTAACAGGTGCAGGTACTGGAACAGTACTCGCGCACGACGGATCGGCGGGGTCTCGCTCCAATCGGCGAAGGCCGTTTGCGCAGCCGCAACCGCTTCGTTCACCGTCTGCCGACTCGCCAGGGCGACACGCCCGGTGACTTCGCCGGTGGAGGGGTTATAGACGTTTTGATAACGATCATCACGCATTACGCGTTGGTCGTTGATGAAGTGCTCGATGGGGGTCGTCATGGCAGTTTTCCCGGCTCAGTGGCTGGATCCGGCGCAAGGGTGCGCCAGCGTTGAAGCACACAATAAACTTTCAGCTTGTTCTCAAAAAGAGCAGAATCGAGAACTTATTGTCCCCATATGAAAACAATAAACCGATGGAAAAATCTGAAATCGAAGGACTGTGGACGCACATCCATTGGCTCTCCGTGCTTGAAGAGCAAGGCACCTATACCGCTGCGGCCGCCCGCCTGGGCGTCAGCAAATCGGTCGTCAGCCAGCGTATCGTCGAGCTGGAAAGAGCCACCGGCACCCGCCTGGTCACTCGCACCACGCGTAGCGTGCGCCTGACCGATGCAGGGCTGTCGCTGACCCGCGAAGTGCGTAGCGCCTATGAACACATTGCCCATAGCTTTTCCTCGGTCAGGGATTCGACCGGAGAAATACGCGGCTTGGTGCGCATTACCGCCCCCGTGGCATTCGCCCGACAACAGCTGGTGCCGCACCTGTCTGGTTTTTTGCGACAGTACCCGCAGGTACGTATTCAGCTGGACGTCTCCGATGCCTTGAGCTCGCTGGCCGCCGAGGGCTACGACTTGGCGGTAAGGCATGGGTTTCAAGTGCCTGAAACCCATGTAGCATGGAAACTGTGCAACACCTTTTCGGTACTGGTAGCCACTCGGGACTACTTGCAACGCGAGGGCCAGCCACGCGAGCCTGCCGATCTGTCTACCCATAATTGCCTGTATTACCCACGCAACAGCGATCAGCCGGCCTGGACGTTCGAACGCAGCCGGCGCGGCGGCGAAAAACTCGAGCGCATTACCGTCCCCATCGCGGGAAGCTTCGCCACCAACAACAGCGAAGCGTTGCGCGATGCGGCGCTTAACCATCTGGGCATCGCCCTGCTGCCGGACTTCAGCGCGCATGCGGCGCTTGCCGACAATAGATTGGTTCAAGTGCTCAGGGACTGGACACTAACCGGAGCCTTCGCCGACGAGATCTACCTGATACGGCCGTATTCGCCCCATGTACCGAAAGCGGTGACAGCCCTGGTGGGCTACCTCAAGGAGCAGCTGTGCGGAGGCTTTTGCGCGGCCTGATATCGGCAAAAACCCCCTGTCGCTATAGCCAGCGGCGTCAGGGGGCAAGGGTTGTAGCGAACGCCGAGGTTGGCCGCCGCCTCGCCAGCGGTCCGCCACTCGGCCGAATGGCGGATGGGCAATCCTTACCGGGCGACCTTATACCCGGCCGCGGACATTACCCTGAGCAACTCGGCGTGGCCTTTGCGGGCCATCTCCAGCGGCGGATTGGGGCGCGGGTCTTGTTCGGCCTCGACCACGAACCAGCCTTCGTAGCCTTTGCTGGCCAGCGCCTTGACGATGGTTTGGAAATCCAGGTCGCCATCGCCCGGCACAGTGAAAGCGCCACGAACCACGGCATCGAGAAAACTGTCACGGCGACGGTCCAAGCCATCCACCACTGAGCGGCGGATGTCTTTGGTGTGGACGTGGACGATACGTGCGTGATGGTTGTCGATCGCCCGCAGCAGGTCACCGCCAGCGAAGGCCAGATGCCCGGCGTCGAATAGCAGCGGTACCGAGGAGTGACGCATGAAGACGTCAAGTTCCGCCTCGGTCTCGACCACCGCGCCCATGTGGTGGTGATAAGCAAGCGTCATGCCTTGCTGCGCACACCAGTCGGCGAAGTCGGATATCTTGCGGCCGTACAGGGCCATCTGCGCTTCATCGAGTTTAGGTTTGGTATCGAGCGGGGCGCTGCGCACACCCTGGATCGAGCGAGCGGTTTCGCCATATACCAGGCATGGCGCCTGAGCGGCGACGAAAAATTCGAGCTGCTGCGAGATACGGTCTTTTTCCGCCTCGATGTCGCCGTCGAGCAGCAAGCCGGAGAACCAGCCACCACAGACCGCGATCCCGTAGCGAGAGAGGATCGGCCCAAGTTCCGCCATGTTCATGGGAAAGCGCCGCCCTGTTTCCATCCCTGTGAAGCCAGCGACCGACGCCTGGCGCAGGCATTCTTCTAGGCTCACGTCATCGGAAAGTTCCGCCAGGTCGTCGTTCCACCAAGCGATAGGGGCAATGCCAAGTCGCGCTTTCATGTCAAACCCCCAACCGTTGTGCTTCGCGGATTTTTTCCTGCGCGGCACGGGCGGCGCGGACACTTTCGAAAGTCGAGACCTCAGGCACGCCAACATCCCAATCAGCGTCGCCGGGTACCCATTTCCAAGCATCGGAGACGATCGAGATCAACGTCACGCCCTGGTTGCCCTGAGCCCATTTCATGGCCTGTTCGAGCTCGTCGAGATTGGCCACATGGCGCGCCTTGGCCCCCATGGATTCAGCGTGCTTGACGAAATCGACATGCAGCGGCGCATGACGGTTCTCGATGCGGCAGTCCGTCAGCAGATTGTTGAAACCCGGCACTCCCTTGGCTTGCTGCAAGCGGTTGATGACCGCGTAACCACCGTTGTCACACACCACCACAATCATCTTGTGGCCGGTAAGCGCGGCGGAATATATGTCGGAGTTCATCATCATGTAGGTACCGTCACCCAGCATCACGATGGGCGTACCTCCGGCAGCGCCCGGCCCTTCCTGCGCCATCGCACAGCCCCAGCCGGCAGCTATTTCGTAACCCATGCAGGAGAAGCCGAACTCGCAATCGAAGGTGTGTGGGTTCTTGACGCGCCAGCCCTTGGTGACCTCGCCGGGTGTACCGCCTGCGGCGCTGATCAACGTGTCATTGGGGCCAGCAACCTGATTCAGCACCCCGATCACCTGCGCGTAGGACGGCACAGGCGCATCGCTGCGCCGCTGGTGATGATCGAGCAAAGCGTTCCACTCCACGAACAGCGCCTTGGCGCGCTCCATCAGCTGCCCGTCGGCCTTGTAGTCGCCGAGCGCGGCATCAAGCTCGCCGACGGTTTCAAGGGCATCACCAACCACCGACAGCGCGCGATGCTTGACCGCATCGTAGCGAGCGGCATTGATCGAAATGAACTGCGCGTCAGCGGAGAAGGCCGTCCAAGAGCCAGTGGTGAAATCCTGCAACCGGGTGCCGATGGCCAGAATGACGTCCGCTACCTTGGCCAGGCTGTTGGCCGACGTCGAACCGACGATACCGATGGGGCCGGCGTGCACCGGATGATCATGGGTCAAGGCGCCCTTGCCGGCGATGGTTTCGACCACCGGGATACCGCGCTTGGCGGCAAACTCGGCCAGCGCCTTTTCGGCGCCGGAGTAGCGCACGCCGCCACCTGAGATGATCAATGGCCGCTTGGCGGTCTTGAGCAACTGCGCCGCGGCAGCTAGCGACTCACGATCAGCGCGGGGCCGCGGAATTTTCCACAGCTTGGGTTCGAAAAATACTTGCGGATAGTCGTAGGCGATCTCCTGCGTGTCCTGTGCCAGCCCGATGAAGGCCGGGCCACAATCGGCGGGATCAAGCATCGCAGCGACCGCCTGGGGTAACGACTGCAGGAGCTGCTCGGGCAACACGATCCGGTCCCAATAGCGCACCACGGCCTTAAAAGCGTCATTGGCAGTCAGCGATGGATCGTTGAAGTGCTCGACTTGCTGCAGTACCGGATCAGGCAGGCGGCTGGCGAACGTATCGCCGGCAATCAGCAGTACTGGCAGACGGTTGGCCATCGCGACCCCGGCAGCAGTGACCATGTTCAACGCGCCTGGGCCGATGGAGGTGGCAGCCACCATCAGTTGACGGCGACGCTTGGCCTTGGCGAAACCGATGGCGGCCAGCGCCATCGATTGTTCGTTCTGGCCGCGCCAAGTGGGCAACACGTCCTGAACGGTTTCCAGCGCTTCGGAAAGGCAGGTCACGTTGCCGTGGCCAAAGATCCCGAACACACCCGCGAACAGCGGTACGCGCTGCCCGTCGATCTCGGTGAATTGATTGCAGAGATAGCGGACCAGGGCCTGGGCCATGGTTAAGCGCACAGTCTTGCGGGTCATTTCGTTCCTCCGGAAAGCACTGTCATTGTTGTTTTAGGAATACATATTGACAATATGAGCATTTCGCAATAAATATTGCAACCAGATCTTCAACTGCAAATTTCAGGTGTTTGAATGGTTGCGGAAGAGGGCATCACACACCCAGCAAAGTCGGATAAAAACCATGTACGAACAATACGGACTTTTCATTGGTGGGCGCTGGACCCGAGGCTCGCGCAGCGCCGCGGTCATATCGCCAGTAACCGAGCGCTCCGTTGGGCAGGTGCCGATGGCGACTGTCGAGGAAACACGCGCGGCCCTCGACGCCGCAGCCGCCGCCCTGCCCCTACTGCGTGCGCTGGGCGGTTACGCCCGCGCGGAGGCATTACATAAGGCCGCTGACGAAATGTTCAGGCGCAGCGATGAGGGCGCGCGGATGATCAGCGTCGAAACCGGCAAGCCGATCGCCCAGGCCGGGCGCGAATGGACGCTGGCCTGCGAGCAGTTCCGCTGGTATGCAGAAGAAGCGCGACGCATCTATGGGCGCATCGTCGACAGCCGCGTGCCGGGTGGAAGATTTGAGATCAGCCGCGAACCGATAGGTGTCGTTGGCGCGTTTTCCGCCTGGAATTTTCCTGCCGCCTTGCCCGCCCGCAAGCTCGCGCCGGCCTTGGCTGCAGGGTGCCCGGTCGTGCTGCGGCCCTCCTCGCAAACGCCGGGCGTGGCCATGGTCATCGTCGACTGCCTGCGCGCCGCCGGGCTGCCTGACGGCTCGGTGAACCTGGTCACCGGCGCGACCAACAGCACGTACGCGCCGATCATGGCCGATACGCGTGTGCGCAAAGTCTCGCTGACCGGCTCCACGCGCATCGGCCAACAAATGATCCGCGACGCCGCCGAGACGGTGAAAAAAGTCTCTATGGAACTGGGCGGCAACGCGCCGCTGATCATCTATGGAGATGCCGACCTGGAAAACGCTCTGGACCTGACCGTCGCTACCAAATTTGCTAATTGCGGCCAAGTCTGCGTGACCCCTGACCGCATCTTCGTACACGACAGCCTATATGACGCGTTCGTTGCGGGGTTCGTCAGCCGTACGGCGAAAATCAAGCTCGGCGACGGCCTGGATGCGGAAACGGGTATGGGGCCGCTGATCAATGCCAAACGCCTCGACGAAATCGAGTCAGTGGTGGCCGCCGCAGTAGAGGCAGGTGCCCTGGTTGCCCATGGCGGCAAGCGCCCGACGCACCTGTCGAGCGGTTTCTATTTCGAGCCCACGGTGCTGGTCGACGTACGCGATGAAATGCGCGCGTTTGCAGAAGAAAACTTCGGCCCCATCGCGGCTATCACGCGCTTCTCTAGGGAGGAAGAGGTGCTGGAGCGCGCCAATGCGTCGCCCATGGGGCTGTCTGCCTATGCGTTCACCCGCTCCCCCGATCGCGCCCGACGCACCGTGGCGGCGCTCAAAGCCGGCATGGTGGGCATCAACAGCTTTGCCATGGCCGCCGCCGAAGCGCCGTTCGGCGGCACCCATTACTCCGGCATGGGCCGCGAAGGTGGCTGCGAAGGCATCGCCGACTATCTCGATACCAAGCTCGCTCAACTTGTTTTTTAGGAGAGGCCATCGATGAAAAAGAACAAATTGCATCAGATCTGGGCCGAGGGCCGGCCTGTGCTTCACGGCTGGCTATCCATACCCTGCGGTTTCACCGCCGAGATCATGGCGGCCCAAGCCTACGATGCGATCTCCATCGACATCCAGCATGGCGCGGTAGACTACAAGGACGTACTGGGCATGTTCCAGGCAATGCGCGCGTCCGACGTCGTCATTATGGCGCGCGTACCGTGGCTCGACCCCAGCTGGATCATGAAGGTCCTCGACGCGGGCGCGTACGGCATTATCTGCCCGATGATCAACACCCGCGCCCAGGCCGAGCAATTCCTGCGGTACATGCGCTACCCGCCACTGGGTGAGCGCAGCTTCGGGCCGACACGCGCAGCCTATCCGGCGGGCGCCAACTACGCCGCCGAAGCCAACGACGAGATCCTCGCCTTCGCCATGATCGAAACGGCCGAGGCCATGGGCAACCTCGAGGAGATCGTTTCTACGCCGGGCCTCGACGGCATCTACGTAGGGCCCGCCGACCTGGCGTTTTCGCTGTCGAAGGGTGAACTCACGCCCGCCTTCGATCGCGAGGAACCCGAAGTCATCGAGGCTATCAAGACCATCCTCGCCGCCTGCAAGCGCCACGGCAAAAAGGCCGCGCTGCATTGCGGGACCGCCGAATACGCTGCGCGAGCCGTCGATTGGGGCTTCGACATGACCACCGTGTCGGGCGACACGCGGCTGCTGGCCGCCGCCAGCGCCCAATCAGTGGCGACCTGGCGCAACCTCACCCGAGGCCAGATTTCGTCTGGCGGCACGCTGCACAATAAAAAGGAGAGCTACTGATGCCACGTCTTCTCGTCGCTGGAAAAATGCACCCTTCGGGGGTCGAACTGCTCAAGGAATATGAGCGCCGTGGGGTTGTCGTCGATTATATCGAAGAGGTCTCCGAAGCCTCCTGCGCACAGCGCATCGGTGAAGCTGACGCCCTGGTGATCCGCACCCAGCCCCTCTCGGCCGCCACCATCGCCAAGGCGAAAAAGCTCAAGGTGGTATCCCGTCACGGCGTTGGCTACGACTCGGTCGACCTGCAAGCCCTCAACGACCGCGGCATTGGCCTGACGGTGGTAGGCGACGTCAACTCGGTGTCGGTCGCCGAGCACGCGATGATGCAGTTACTGGCCAGCGCCAAGCGTGCGGTGCGTGCTGATCGTTCAGTGCGCACTATCGGCGATTGGGGATGGCGCAACGGTTTGGAACAGCGCGAGATTTTCGGCGCAAACCTGCTGATCATCGGCTACGGCAGGATTGGCCGCCATCTGGCGAAAATGGCGGCTGGCTTCAACATGCACGTGTGCGCTCACGACCCGTTCCTGGAACGCGCCGGGTGGCCGGAAGGCGCAGTCTGCCCCCTCTCGTTGGAAGATGGGCTGGCCTGGGCCGACTTCATCTCGATCCACACGCCGCGCGGTGACCGACCGACGCTGGGCCAGGCACAATTTGCCTTGATGAAGCCAGGCGTGATCATTGCCAACACCGCGCGCGGCGGCGTGGTCTGCGAGCGGGCGCTGGCCGAAGCATTGGCCAGCGGTCACGTGGCAGCGGCAGGCCTTGACGTTTTCGATGAGGAGCCACCCACCCGACTGACCGCTCTTTTGGCACTCGACAACACCCTATTGTCGCCCCACATCGCCGGACTCACTGCGCAATGCAGCGAACGCATGGCGATCTCGTCCATCGAGAATGCCATGAACTACCTGGAAGGCACGGTCGATCCGACCTTGGTAGTCAACCGAGGGCAATTGGGCCAAGAGGCTCCACTGACGGCTTGAAGTGACAGTGTCACGACATTCTCCCGGCGCAACGCTGGGAGAACGTCGTGGCGCAGGCCCGTGTCGAACATCAAAGACATGCACCCGCTGCACGACGGGGTTAGTGTATAACCACCCCATGGAATGACTTCATACGATGCCCGCAGAGGCAACGACGGAGCCAGTGGCTGGGCAGCGCCAGGCAGGTAGCGCAAAGCGGCGCACAGCCTGGGATCGAACTGTCGCTGTTGCATGGATCGCAGCGAATGCCGTCGGCTGCCACCCCTTATGAGCCATGAATGAGGCAATGCATGCAACACACCGATCCCCCCCAGGATTATGAAGAGCTGATTCGGCTGATCCATGAGCGTCATGATCAGATGAGCAAAAGCTACCAGCGTATCTCTGTCTACCTGACCCAGAACCCTAACGAAGTGGCCGTGCATTCGGTCAACGCCATTGCCGAACGCTGCAATATTCACGCGTCGAGCTTCGTGCGCTTCGCTCAAGCGCTGGGTTACAAAGGCTTCAAGGATTTGCAGATGTTGTTCCAGCGCCGCCTGGAAACCGCCGCACCCGGGTTCGAAGCACGGCTGCGGGTGTTGAGCAGCGAGCTGGAGAACCGCGAGGACACCTCCGAATACGGTTTTTTGCACGAGCTGGTGCTGCGCGACATCGCGTCCCTGCAAGACATGCTCGAACGCACCAGCACCACGGACCTGTCCGGGGCCGTGGACCTGATCGAAAAAGCCGACACCATCTACTTGATCGGCCAACTGCGCTCTGCCCCCGTGGTCGAACTGCTGCGCTATGGCCTGACGATGGTGGGCAAGCGCTGTTTGTTGCTGGATGCCGGCGGCGGGCTGGCCACGCATATCGCGCGCACGCTGCGCCCGCAGGATTTGCTCATCGCCGTATCGTTCCGCTTCTATGCCACCGAAGTGGTGAACGTTGCCGAAGAGGCGAAGGCGGCCGGCATACCCATCGTGGCGATCTCCGACAGCACGCTGTCGCCCATTGCCAAGACCGCCTCCGTGCTGTTCTCCGTTCCCGAGCACGACTACACGTTTTCGCGTTCGTTGGCCGCGCCCATGTGTCTGGTACAGGCTCTGACCGTCGCCGTCGCCTCACGCCTGCAGATCAGCGCTCCCCCCCGCATCCCGACAGTCACCGGTGCCTGATCCCAGCCACCGGAACGACAAATCCTCGGTGGTTTGCACCACCGAGGGGTAGGGGCCGGGCCTGCCCCCAACGCGGGCAGCCCTTCACGCTGCATCAGGTACGCGTCTTGACTCCGCTTGAGCGGCGGCTGGCGATGGTGGTGAGTACCGCAGCCACGATGATCACTGCGCCCGTTGAGGCCTGCACATAAAAGGATGGCACCTGTGCCAACGTCAGCAGGTTGTTGATGACACCAATCAACAACACCCCGCTCACTACCCCGACGATGGTCCCACGCCCTCCCCCGAGACTCACGCCACCAATCACCGCCGCGGCGAACGCGGAAAAAATGATGCCCTGCCCTTGGGTAGTGACTGCCGAATCCAGGCGGCCGGTCATCATCACCCCCGCCAGCCCGGCCAGCAGCGCGGCGAAAACGAACGCCGACCAGATCACCCTGTCAACGTTGATGCCCGCCGCGCGCGCGGCTTCCTCGTTGCCACCAATGGCGTAAAGCGCGCGCCCATAGCGGTGGTACTTGAAGATCACCCCGACCACGGCCGCCACGGCCAGGAATACGAACACCGCCAGCGGCACGCCGAGGATCTTCTCCGAACCTAGAAAAGTCAGCGCCTTGCCCGGAGAATAGATCGAGCGACCATTGGAGATGATCAGTACCCCGCCGCGTAACAGCACCAGCAGCCCCAGCGTCGAAATGAACGGATTGAGACCGACCTTGACCACCATGAAGCCGTTGAACCAACCGATCGCGCCAGCAACGCCCAGCGCCACGATCAGACCCATCCAGCCCGGCAGCTCCAGGCCAAAGCCACCTGCAACCGCAGGCACCAGCGCGGCGGCGGCGAACATCGGCGCGAAACCGACGACGCCTTCCAGCGACAGGTCCAGACGCCCGATCAAGACCACGAACGTCAGCCCGATGGTGGTGAGGCCCAACACGCTGATCTGCTCGAGAATATTGATCAGGTTGGTCGTCGTCGCGAACCGCGGCGCTACGATCGAGCCAATGATGACCAACAGTAGAATCACCGGGTACATCGTGTAACCGTCGGCAACGAAAGACGTACCGAATTGCGCCCACTTCGATCGGCCCTGGGCGGGATTGACCAATTTGGAGTCGCTAACCATTTGCGTGCTCATAGGACACCCTCCATCCTCAATACCAGATCTTTTATTGTGTAGTTGCCCAGCAGTTGATCCTTGACCTCGTCGTCAAAAACGATCACCACGCGGTTCGCCAGCTGCGCAATCTCGTCTTCCTCGTCCGACACCACGACCACGCCCAATCCCTGACTGGCCAGATCACGCAACAGCGCATACAACTGCTCTTTCGCACCGACGTCGACGCCACGGGTAGGGCTCAGAGCAATGACGATATCCGGATCGCGGCACAGCGCTCGGGCGAACACCACCTTCTGCTGATTGCCGCCGCTGAGCTGACTGACGGGCTGCTCAAGTGATGACGACACCACATGGGTCTTTTGCGCCAGTCGTTCGGCGTGCCTCACCTCGGCACGTTTGCTGATGAAACCAAAGTGATTGCTGAGAACATCCAGGCCGCCGATCACGACGTTCTCGCGCACCCCGAGCAACCCCACGTAGCCGCTGGCATGCCGATCGGTAGGCACCAGCCCGATCTTCGGCATCAGCCCACGAGGGCTATCGATATGGCCCTCAGCCGGATGACGCTGGCCCGCCAGGATCATGGCCAAGGCTTCCTTGCCGCCGCCGACCGGGCCCGCCAACGCGACGATCTCGCCGGCACGCACTTCGAAGTCGAGCGTTTGCTCCGAGCGCGGCCCAATACGAACGCCCCGTGCCCGTATCAGTACCGGTTGCTCGCCACGGGTGTGGTCCTCCCGGCTGCTGCGCAAGGTCTTCTTGCCCATCATCAAGTCGGCGATGGTATCCACGTCAAGGCCCGCGACCGGCTCGCGCGCGCGCACGACCTGACCGTCACGAAGGATGGTGACGACGTCGGCGATTTCGAAGATCTCGTCGAGGTGATGCGAGATGTAGACGAACGAGACGCCCTGAGCTTTAAGCGCCCGGACCTGCTCGAAAAGAATTTTCTTCTCGGCATTGCTCAAGGCTGCGGTCGGCTCGTCGAGGATCATGACCGGCACCCCACGACTGAGCGCCTTGATGATCTCCAGCAATTGCCGGGTGCCAGCATCCAGTTCACCCACCAGCGCGTCGGCGCGGATGTCGATGGCCCAGGTGTGCAGCAGCTCCTTGGTCATCGCCAGGGTGCGCGCATGGCTCACGGCGCCGAAGCGCCCGCGCACCTTGGGGCTTTCCAGAAACAGATTTTCAGCCACCGTCAGCAAATTGAACAGCTGCGGCGTCTGTTGCACGTGGGCGATACCCTCGCGAATTTTCGCCGCGTAGTTCTGCGCATTCGCCGTGACCACGGTGTCGGCGACCCTGATGGTCCCCGAGTCTGCGGGGGTAAAGCCGCTGATGGTCGACACCAGGGTGCTCTTGCCTGCGCCATTTCGCCCCAATAGTGCATGCACTTCACCGCGCATGACCGTGAAGTCCACGCCGCGCAATGCGCGGGTGGAGCCGAATGTCTTGGCTATGTTGCGCATCTCGACAATGGCACGGCGGTCGTCGTTGATAATCGGAATCATGGTTTCAACCCCTATGTGCGGTCTACTTCTTGACCATGTTTGCCCACAACTGGGGCGAGTCGACATTGGCGGCAGTGACCAGCGTCGCCTTGAGCTGGTATTGCGGCCCCACCGGAGTCGATACCACCTGCCCATCATCGCGAGGGCCGGTCTCTATCTTGCCGCCGCCGGACACCAGCTCGATCAACTCGGCGGTTTTCGTCGCGTAGGCGTTGAGTGGCTGGGAAACGGTGGCGTCAAGGGCCTTGGCACGGATCAACTGCAAGCCCTGAGGGGTGCCGTCGATGGCAATACGAATGATCGAGTCGGGGCTGCCAACCGCGCCTCCCCGGCCCGCCGAGCCGACCTGTGCGTTGACCGCACTGACCATCAGCTCGGAAGCCATGAAGATGCCATTGAGCGTAGGCACCTGAGTCAGCACGTTTTGTGTCGCATCAGCGGCCATATCGGCGGTCCATTCGGTAGGTCGCTGGATGATTTTGACGTCCGGGGCCAACGCGTGCAGGGTTTGCGAGAACCCCTTGGAGCGATCCAGACCATTAGGAGTGGTCAGGCTGCCCTGCAATTCAAGCACAGCGCAATTCTTGGCGGCCCAGCACGGCGAGCCGTGCAATCGATTGACCATTTCCTTGCCGGCCTGGGCGCCGGCATCGACATTGTCGGCGCGAATCGAGGCGGTGACCTGGCCACCCGACGGCACATCGTCGATGGTGAACACCAGCACATGGGCGCTATTGGCTTGTTTGATCACCGGTACTACGCCAGCGGCGTCGATAGGCGCAAAGACGATGACATTGGCACCATTGGCGATGAGGTTCTGCAGGGCGTCGACCTGAGCGGCAACATCACCGTTCGGATCAGGCGCGCCTAAAAGCGTGAAGCCCTTGGCTTCGAAGGCTTTTTTGGAAAGGTCCAGCATCAAGGTCTGGAAGTCATCCTTGAGGAATTTGGGGGTGAAACCAATCCTCACCTGCGGGTTGTCTTGGGCGTACGCGGTGCCGGCGGCCACGGCCAACGTCAGTACGCTAGCGATCAGATGAGTGAAAACTCGGGGCTGTTTCGAGGCAAATTTCATATCTTCCTACTCTTTATTGTTATTGGAAGCCACCGCCATACCCGCCGTATTCCGACGAGTATGTAAGGCGTTTGTACTGAAAAATCTGCGTTGCTCGACCGGCGTGAATCAGTCGGAAATTTCGGCGACTCGGACCAGGCGCCGCTCACGCAGCGAGAGGTAGGCCGCTTCGGCGAGAATCAGTGCCTGACGGCCATCCTCGAAGCTTGCCAAGGGTGACGCGCCCTTCTCCACGCAATCGACGAAACCGTCGATTTCCGCCATGAACGCCTCGTGGTAGCGCTCCAAAAAGAAGAACTGGTAAGGCTCGCTGGTTTCGACGGTAGTGCCGGTGAAACGGCGGAGCTCGTGCGGCTTGCGGTTATCGGAAATCAGCATGCCTTTGCTGCCCAGCAACTCGACACGCTGGTCATAACCGTACACGGCGGCGCGGGAGTTGTTGATGATGCATTGCTTACCAGAGCCGGTGCGCAGGATGAACATCGCACTGTCGACTTCATTGAGTTCGGCACCCAGTGCTGGGTCGACCAGCGCGTTGGCCACCGCGAAAACTTCGGTTGGCTCCTCGCCCAGCATGAAACGCGCAAGGTCGAAGTCATGAATGGTCATGTCGCGAAACAGCCCACCCGCGGCTTCCAGATAAGCCCGAGGCGGCAGCCCAGGGTCGCGAGACGTAATGATCACCTGATGCAGATCGCCGATTTCGCCATTAAGCAAGGCGGTACGGGCGGCGCCGTGACCGGGGTCGTATCGACGGTTGAAGCCGATCTGGATCGGCAGCCTAGTGTTACCGATCTTCGCTGCGCATGCGTTGACCCGCTCCAGGCTCAAATCGATGGGTTTCTCGCACAACACTGCCTTGCCTGCCGCAATGGCTTTCTCGATGTAGTCAGCGTGGGTGGGCGTGGCGGTGGCAATCAGTACTGCGTCCACCTCAGGGGAAGAAAGCAGTTCCTCTGCACTGTCAGCGGCACGCACACCCTGCGCCAGTGCGACCCTTTCGGCAGAAGGTCGGTGGACGTCATAAACGCCTGCCAACCGGGCTCGGGGGTGCTTGGCGACGTTGTCAGCGTGCATTTGGCCAATACGGCCACAACCCAAAACGGCAATGCGAAGCATAGGTTTTCTCCCTGGCGCGATGCATTTTTGCATCGGTATTTTTGTTCTTGGACGAGACGAAATATCTTGCATCGGCACTACGATGTCAATATAAATTCCCCATCAACAGAAAACGCAATTTTCATTGCAGAAAGGAGAGCACCCCAGATGAAACGTTTTGCAGGCAAGATCATCGTCGTGACCGGCGGCACCCAAGGACTGGGCGCGGCAGTCGCCACCTACCTCGCCAACGAAGGTGCCGCGGGCATCGTTACGTGCGGCCGTAACGCCAGCAAAGGCAAGGAGGTCGCGGGCGCTATAGCCGAACAAAGCGGATGCCCCGTGCACTTCGTCCAGGCCGATCTCGCCAAGGTCGCGGATTGCCGTTTGGTTATCAAAACCGCCGACGAGATATTTGGCCGCATCGATGTGCTGGTCAATGCTGCGGGCCTTACCGAACGCGGCAACATCCTGACCACCGATGAAGATCTTTTCGATCGCATGTTCGCGATCAACACCCGCGCGCCCTTTTTCCTGATGCAAGAGGTCATCAAGCGCATGATCAGAGACGATATCGAGGGGACGATCATCAATATCGGCTCGATCGTCGAGCACGCCGGCCAGCCATTCAATGCCTCCTATTGTGGTTCCAAGGCAGCGCTCGCCACCCTGACTCGCAACACGGCGTTTGCCGCCATGCGCAACCGTATCCGGGTCAACCAGCTGAATATCGGCTGGATGGCATCGGATGGCGAAGACCGTGTTCAGCGCGAGTTCCACGGCGCCGAAGATGGCTGGCTGGAAAGCGTCGCGGCACAGCAACCCTTCGGCCGCCTGCTGGCACCCGCCGAAGTCGCCAAAGCCGTTGCGTTCCTGGGATGCGATGAGTCGGGCATGATGACCGGCTCGGTCATCAATTTCGACCAGTCGGTATGGGGCGGCTACCCATACGGCCCGCCCACCCCCGAAGCGAAACTCTCGCTCTGACGGCTACTTCTACGCTTGGCGGTGGTAGCGATCTTGAGTCAACCGCCAATCACTCCGAATCCAGGGACGGCCACGCTGGCCGCCTCTGTCGCGCGGCTCAGGAAATCTCATAGTCCACCTGATGGCGTGCAATTCGCGAATTGCCCAGCTCTTCCTTGACCCGCAAATGCTCAGGATGCACCGCGTACGCCGCCAGCGCCTGGGCCGATTCGAACTCGGTGTACAGCACCACGTCGCAGGCATAGTCGATACGGCTGATGTCCACCCCTACTTCCACCTTCAGGAGCCCGGGTATCGACCCCGCGAGCCCCTCGAAACGTTCCTTGAGAAACAGGCATGCCTCCCGGTTACGTTGCGGTGTGTCACCGGCCAGGTTCCACATTACGATGTGCTTGATCATCGTAGCCTCCTTGCAGTGTTGTTATGGATTGGCATATCAACCCTTGCTCTTCTGATAGACGTCCACGAATACCGCTGCCAGCAGCACAGCGCCCTTGATCATTTGCTGGTAATCGATGCCAATGCCCATGATCGACATGCCATTGTTGAGCACCCCCATGATGAACGCGCCAATCACCACGCCAACCACTTTGCCGACACCGCCCGAGGCCGAGGCGCCGCCGATGAATACGGCGGCGATCACGTCCAGCTCGAAGCCGGTACCGCCCCGCGGCGTGGCGCTATTGAGGCGGGCCACGAAGATCAGCCCGGCCACCGCCGCCAGCACGCCCATGTTGACGAACGCGAAGAAGGTCACCCGCGAGGTATTGATGCCCGACAGCTTGGCGGCCTTGAGGTTGCCGCCCACGGCATAGACCCAGCGGCCTAGCACCGTTCGGTTCATGACGAAGGTGTAGATGCCGATCAGCACGCTCATGATCACCATCACGGTCGGGATGCCACGGTAGGTCGATAACAGGTAGCAGAAGTACACCAGCAAGGCGGCGACGATGCCGTTCTTCAAGGCAAACAGCGCCGCGGGAGCGACCGTACCGCCGCTTTTGGCGGTGCGCCTGCGGCTACGATATTCCACCACCCAGAACAGCGCTGCGACCACTGCCCCTAATAGCAGCGAGGTGATGCGCAAGCCCGGGAAGTCGAAGAGTTCCGGGATGAAACCCGAACTCAACGCAGTGAACGCTGGCGGAAACGGGCCGATCGACTGCCCTTGCGAGATCGCGATGGTCGCGCCGCGGAAGATCAGCATGCCGGCCAACGTGACGATGAACGACGGCATGCGCCACACCGCCACCCAATAACCCTGCGCGGCACCGATCAGACCTCCTGCCAGCAGGCAGATGACCGTCACGCTGAAGAAGTCCATGTGGTACTGCACCATCAGCACTGCCGCGATAGAACCGATGACGCCCACCACCGACCCGACCGAGAGGTCGATGTGCCCGCACACGATCACCATCAACATGCCCAGGGCCATGACCACGATGTAGCTGTTCTGCAACAACAGGTTGGTCAGGTTCAGCGGCTGCATCAATGCGCCGCCGGTGGCGACCTGGAAGAACACCATGATGACGATCAACGACGCCAGCAGGCCGTACTCGCGGGCGCCACGCTTGAACGATGTCAGCGCGGTGGGTTTGGTCGGGAGAGGCAAAATGACTTCGCTCACTGGATCACCTCGTTTTTCATGATTGCTTGCATGATTTTTTCCTGGGATGCCTCGGCGATTGGAAATTCGCCTACGAAGCGCCCTTCATTCATCACATAGATACGGTCGCAGGTGCCCAGCAGCTCGGGCATTTCCGAGGAGATCATGATCACTCCCCTGCCCTCGCTGACCACCTGATTGACGACCCCATAGATTTCGTACTTGGCGCCCACATCGATGCCCCGCGTCGGTTCGTCGAGGATCAGCACCCGAGGATCGGAAAACAGCCATTTGCCCAGCACCACTTTTTGCTGGTTGCCACCGGAAAGTTTCTCTACTGATTGCTCGACGTCGGCGCTGCGGATGCGCAGGCGCGAGCGGTAATCCATGGCCACGGCGGTCTCAGCCAGCCCATTGAGCACCCAGCGGCTGGAGACGGCCGCCAGGTTGGCCATGCTGGTGTTGTGCGTGATGCTGTCGCCCAATACCAGGCCCGCGCCTTTGCGGTCTTCCGTGGCGTAGGCCAGGCCAAGGTCGATAGCCTTGCGTACCGTGCTCACGTTGACGACCTGCCCCTCGATGCGTGCCGTGCCGCGAATGTTGGTGCCGTAGGAGCGACCGAACACGCTCATCGCCAGCTCTGTGCGCCCGGCACCCATCAAGCCGGCGATACCGACCACTTCGCCACGGCGCACATTGAATTTGATGTCACTGATTCGATCCCGGCCAGGATGGTCAGGATCGCCCACCGACCAGCCTTCGACCTCGAACAGCACCTCGCCGATATTCGGCACCCGCACGGGGTAACGATCGTTGAGCTCTCGCCCCACCATGGAGCGAATCACACGGGCCTCGTCGATGCCCTCGACGCGGCAGTCGATGACATCGACCGTGCTGCCATCGCGGATCACGGTAATTTCATCGGCCACACGACCAATCTCATTGAGCTTGTGCGAGATGATGATCGAGGTGATACCACGCACCTTGAGTTCCAGCATCAGCCTGAGCAAGGTGTCGCTGTCCTTCTCGTTGAGGCTGGCGGTGGGCTCGTCGAGAATCAGCAGGCGCACGTTCTTGGCCAGCGCTTTGGCAATCTCCACCATCTGTTGCTGGCCGATACCCAGGTTGGCGACCAGCGTTTGCGGTGGCACCTCCAGCCCGACACGCTTGAGCAGTTCACGGGCCTGACGATGCGCCTTGTCCCAATCGATAACCCCGCGCGTAGCGATCTCGTTGCCCAGAAACAAGTTTTCGGTGACCGACAGCATCGGCACCAGCGCCAACTCCTGGTGAATGATGCAGATACCCAGCGCTTCGCTGTCGCGCAAGTTCTGGAAAGTCCGAGGCGCGCCGTCGAAAATGATCTCGCCCCCGTAGCTGCCGTGGGGATAGACGCCACTGAGGATTTTCATCAAGGTCGACTTGCCCGCGCCGTTCTCCCCGCAAATAGCGTGGATCTCGCCCTCACCGACCTTCAAGCTGACACGCGTCAGCGCCTTGACCGGCCCGAAGCTCTTTTGAATGTCGCGCATGTCGAGAATTGTATTGTTCATCTTGTTTCTCCTGCTCGGCGGGGGCCGTTGCCGGCCCCTCGCGGGGCATTCAGCTAGCGCAACTGCTCCGGGGTGTAGAACTTGGTGTCGTCGACGAGGATTTTCTGCCAGTTGCTTTTGTCCACCAACTGGGGCGTCAGCAACTGCGTGGGCACGATCATCGAGCCGTTGTCATAAGACTTGGTGTCATTGACGGTTACCGTCTTGGCGCTGAGTTCGGCGTCCATCATCTGCGCAGCGGCGCTCGCCAAAGCGCGGGTGTCCTTGAAGATGGTCGAGGACTGGTTGCCCGCGATGATCGACTTGACGCTGGACACTTCAGCATCCTGGCCGGTCACGATAGGCATCGCCGACTTGTCGCTGCCATAACCCACGCCGCGCAAGGAGGACACCACGCCGTTGGCGATCTGGTCGTTCATTGCCAGCACCGCGTCCAGGTGGGCCTTGCCGTAGAACGCACTCAGGAGGTTGTCCATGCGCGCCTGGGCCAGCGCGCCGTCCCAGTTGGGGGTGGCGGTCTTGTCGATATCGATCTGGCCGCTGCGCACCACCAGCTTGCCGCTGTCGATATAGGGCTTGAGCTGCGACATCACCCCGGCATACACCACATGAGCATTGTTGTCATCGGTAGAACCGGCGAAAATTTCAAGGTTGAACGGACCCTTGCCTGCCTTGAGCCCCAGCGAATCGACGATTGACTGACCCTGCAGTACGCCGGTCCGGTAGTTGTCGAACGTGACGTAGTAGTCGAAGTCCTTGGAGTTGCGGATCAGCCGATCATAGGAAATGACCTTGATGCCCTTCTCTTTGGCCTGCTTGAGCACATCGGCCATGGTAGTGCCGTCGATCGGTGCGACGATCAAGCCCTTGATGCCCTTGACCATCATGTTTTCGATCTGTGAAAGCTGCGTCGGCGCTTCGTATTGGGCGTATTGGAGGTCGGTGTCGTAGCCGAGCTTTTTCAGCGAGTCGACGATATTGGCGCCGTCCGAAACCCAGCGCGCTTCGGTCTTGGAAGGCAGCGCGATACCAATGGTGCCTTTGGTATTGGCGTCTTGCTTGGAGCAGGCCACCACGGCCAGCCCCAGCGCCACGGTTGCCAGTAACTTGATGATCTTGTGCATAGTGCCCTCGGTTTTTTGTTGTTGTGGTTTTTCAGGCGCAAGGCCCCGACCGGCCCTGATTTCAGGGCCGGGAAATATTCATTTTCCTATCGGGGCTGCGAGGTGCTACCAGGCGATCTGAACTTCCTGGCCATTGGCATCAGCGGACTCGAACAGTGCTTCGAGTATCACGTTGATGTTATGGGCCTGGCTGGCTGGCACAGTGGATGGTTCGCCGGTGCGCAACGAGTGGACGAAGGCCGCCGCCTCGCGATCGAAATACACCGGGTTGCCGATCTCGGCAACTTCCGGCGAGTAGACGGTCTTGCGCACCGCCCAGATCTCCGGAAAGCTGTTTTCATTCCAATGCGTCCAGCCTTGCTGATGGCCGTTCTTGCCGTCGTGATAGAGCTTGTAGGAAGCTGGCATCGGTGTGGAATGCATGATCCCGTGAGTGCCGTAAGCGGTGATGTCCCAGCTTTCGGTCCAGGGTGTCGGATCCCAGGACATGAAGTCGATGGTCACCAGCTTATCGTCATAATTAAGCACCGCGCCCACCGCATCTTCCCGAGCCGAATCGCTCATCTGCCCGGCGAACTTGGTGATGCGCGCATTCACCGAGTTCGGCCTGCCGAAGTGCAGCAGAATACGGTCAATGGTGTGGCAACCGATCACATAAAACGCCCCGCCGCGGTCGCCGGGCTGCTTCATGTGGTTGGTGTCGGCTTCGTCGTGGGAGCAGCCGGCATGTGCACGCACTTGCAACACCTTGCCGATTTCGCCGCTCTGCAGCACCTGCTGCATTTTTTCTACCGACGGTGCATAGCGCCAGCAATACCCTACCTGGAACAACCCACCGGTACGCTCCACCGCGTCGACGATGCGCGTGGTGTCGTGGCTACCGCGCCCGGCCGGCTTTTCACATAGCACGGCCTTGCCGGCCTCGAGCGCTTCGATCGCCCACTCCGCCATCAGGTAGCTTTTGGGGTGCACCAGCACCACGTGCACGTTCGGGTCGGCGAGGATTTCCTCTTTACTGCGCGGTTGCAACTCCAGCGCGTCACAAAAGGGTGCGAGCAGCGGGCTGTCGTCATAGGCGCCGAGGAACTGCACATCGGCCATGCGCTTGAATGCTTTCACCCGCCCCGAGGTGTGCGGGTGGGTGATGCCCAGGCAGGCCACGCCGAGGGTGATGCCTTTTTCAATCTGGTACGACATAACGAATCTCCTGTGGAGTGTGGCCCGGGCAGCCGGGCCAATGGGCCGGGATCAGAGGCGCACAGCGCGTCCGCTTTTCACCGACTCCACGGCGGCGTCTGCAAGTTGCAGCGCCTTGAGGCCATCCTGCACGGTGGTGGGCAGCGGTTTGTTGTGCGCCAGCGCATCGATATAGGCGTCCAGCTCAGCCTTGTAGGCTTGCTGATACCGCTCCAGGAAGAAATTGAGCAGCGGTTCGCGCGCGTCCGTCACCTCGCCGCTCCAGCGGCGGATGGTAGTCGGCCGCAGGTTATCCATCTGCAGCATGCCCTTGGAGCCATATACTTCGATGCGCTGGTCGTAACCGTAAACGGCCTGGCGGCAGTTGTTAATGTGGCACTGTTTACCCGACGCGGTCTGCATGTGCACCATTGCGGTGTCGTAGTCGTCGTATTTTTCCATCATCGCCGGGTCGACCAGGCGGCTGCCGATAGCGCTCAACTCGACGGGCTCTTCACCGAGCAACCAGCGGCCGATGTCCAGGTCGTGAATGGTCATGTCGCGGAAGATGCCGCCGGAATGCTTGATGTATTCCTGTGGCGCGAGGCCCGGGTCACGGCTGGTGATAATCACCTGACGCAGTTCGCCGATATCGCCCGCCTGAATGGCGTTGTGCATCTCGGCGAAGGTCGTCTCGAAACGGCGGTTGAACGCGAGCATTACCCGGCCATTGAGGCGCTCGACTTCCTCTACCGCAGCCAGGCTTTTGGCGAGGTCCAGGTCGATCGGCTTTTCGCACAGCACCGCTTTGCCCAAGCGTACAGCGCGCAGCATCAGGTTGATGTGGGTGTGGGTGGGCGTGCCGATAACGATTGCATCGACATCAGGGCGGTCGATCGCCGCTTCGCAATCGGTCATCGCCTCGCAGCCCAACTCGTCGGCCAGGCTGGCGGCGGCTTCGATGAAGGGGTCAGCAACCACTACCAGTTTTGCCAGTTTGCTGGCTGCCACGTTGGCAGCGTGAATCTTGCCGATACGACCCGCGCCCAGAACTGCGATACCTACCATGTTGTTTCTCCAGAGAACTCTATTGTTAGTTGTGGTCGCCAGGAAGAATGGCTGCGTCGTGAATCACGGCGCATGACGTCATATACTCGAGCGTGCGTTCAAAACTTGATATTTTCAAATTGCGCCATGGTCGTATCGAACGCCCGCTTGGCTACTACATCCAATGGCAATTTGCGTATTTGTGCGCTGATCAGTTCGACGCCCCATGGACCGCGGTAGCCGATATCGACGATTTGCTGGATAAACTCCGGCACGTCCAGTTCACCCTCGCCGCAGAACTTGCGGTGGTGGGTAGAATCATTGAACAGC
>Ga0308164_10000472_pt1 | contig 67947 bp, 58 predicted proteins | sample PhyTR2_FD_201031 | JGI IMG/M metagenome (GOLD analysis project Ga0308164, IMG submission 201031) | Phyllosphere microbial communities from UC Gill Tract Community Farm, Albany, California, United States - DLSLT.R2 | ecosystem: Host-associated > Plants > Phyllosphere > Unclassified | place: USA... | reverse complement strand
GCTCCGGCGCCCCGCGGCGTTCCGCAGGTCGAGGTCACGTTCGACATCGACGCCAACGGCATCGTGCACGTGTCCGCCAAGGACAAGGGCACCGGCAAGGAGCAGTCGATGACCATCACGGGCGGCTCGTCGCTCGCGAAGGAAGACATCGAGCGCATGGTTCGCGAAGGCGAAGAGAACGCGGCCGAAGACAAGAAGCGCCGCGAACAGGCCGAGACGCGCAACACGGCCGAGCAGCTCGCCTACTCGATCGACAAGCTCATCAAGGAGAACGAAGACAAGCTCCCCGCCGACGTCAAGAACGACGTGCAGGGTGATGTCGACGCCCTCAAGTCGGCTCTCGCCGGTGACGATGAGGATGCCGTGAAGACCGCCTACGACAAGCTCAACGAGTCGCAGGTCAAGCTCGGCGAAGCCATCTACGCGCAGGCTCAGGCCGACGAATCCGCTCCGGCCGCCGACGAGTCGGCACCCACCGAGCAGGAGACCTCCTCTGACGAAGACGTCGTCGACGCCGAAGTGGTCGACGACGAGGACGACAAGAACGAGAAGAAGTAAGCAATGACCGACCAGAACCCCACCCCCGAAAACGAGGGGTCTGACGACCCCATCGTCAACGACAAGCGCAAGATCGACCCCGAGACCGGGGCGGTTCGCGAACCGGGCGAGGGTCAGGTTGGCGGGGCGTCGGGCACCACGCCCGGCGCCCAGGACGACCAGGCCGTCGCCGACGTGCCGGGCCCCGACATCGAGGCTGAAGAGCTCATCGAAGCCGAAGGCCCCGACGTCGAGACCTCTCTGAGCGACGCCGACCTCGACTTCCTGTCGGGTCAGTCGAGCGCAGAAGATCTCGCCAACGAGCGCCTCGTCGACCTGCAGCGGGTCACGGCCGAATACGCGAACTACCGCAAGCGCACCGAGGCGAACCGCGAGGTGGAGCGCGAGCGCTCCGTCGGCGACACCGTCAAGGCGCTGCTTCCGGTGCTCGACGACCTCGACCGGGCGCAGAAGCACGGCGACCTCGAAGAGGGCGGCCCGTTCACGACCATCGCGCAGAAACTGCGTGCGGCCGTCGAGCGCCTGGGCGTGACCCCCTTCGGTGTCGCCGGTGAGGCCTTCGACCCCACCATCCACGAGGCGATCTTCCAGCAGCCGAGCCCCGACGTCACGAGCGAGCAGATCGCCGATGTCGTCGAGACTGGCTACTACGTCGGCTCCACCCTGTTGCGCGCGGCCAAAGTGGTCGTCGCCGTCCCCGCTGGGTAGGCGCGATGGCAAGTCAAGACTGGTTCGACAAGGACTTCTACAAGGTCCTCGGCGTGAAGAAAGACGTCACGCCGGCGGAACTGAAGAAGACATATCGCAAGCTGGCCCGGCAGTACCATCCTGACTCCAACCCGGGAGACACCAAGTCGGAGTCACGCTTCAAGGAGATCAGCGAGGCCTACTCGGTTCTCAACGATGCCGAGCAGCGCAAGGAATACGACCAGATCCGCGCCATGGGCTCGGGGGCACGCTTCACGGCCCCCGGCTCGGGTGGCGGCGGCAACGGCGGTTTCGACGACGTCTTCGGCGGCATGTTCGGTGGCGGTGCCCGTCAGGGGTACAGCTACCAACAGAATGGCTTCGAGGACATCCTCGGTGGCATGTTCAACAACGGCGGCGGCTTCGGCCAGCCGTCGGGCGGCTACCGCGGATTCGGCGGGCCCAGCCGAGGCCGCGACGTCACGGCGCACACCACGATCGACTTCATCACCGCCACGCAGGGCGACACCATCACCCTGCAGGGCGCCGACGGCAAGTCGATCAAGGTCAAGATTCCGGCCGGCGTGAGCGACGGTCAGAAGATCAAGCTGCGCGGCAAAGGTCAACCTTCGCCCGACGGCGGCGAGCCGGGCGACATCGTGCTCACGGTGTCGGTGCGCAAGCATCCGGTGTTCGAGCGCGACGGGCTCAACCTGCGCGTCACCGTTCCGATCACGTTCGTCGAGGCCACCCTCGGTGCCACGATCGAGGTGCCGACGCTGGGTGGCGACCCCGTGAAACTGCGGGTCGCGCCGGGCACGCCGTCCGGCCGCGTGCTGCGCGTCAAGGGTCGCGGCGTCACCACCTCCAAGGGCACCGGCGACCTGCTGGCCGTCGTGCAGGTGGCCGTGCCGTCACACCTCAGCGCCGAAGCACGCGAGGCGCTCGAGAAGTTCCACGCCACCGAACCCGCCGAGAACCCGCGCGAAGATCTGCTGCAGCGGGCCAAGGGCTAGAGGCACCACTGCGTTGGGCGGTGCACTACGGGATGTCGACACACGTCGTCGCTTCCGGGTGCGCCGCCCCTCGCGCATCCACGACACGCCGTTGAGAGAGGACACCGATGGACGAGAATTCCCCCGTTTTCGCGATCGCGATGGCGGCTGAACTGGCCGGGATGCACCCCCAGACCCTGCGCCAATACGACCGCCTCGGGCTGGTCTCGCCCACCCGCACGGCCGGCAAGTCTCGTCGCTACTCCATGCGCGACGTCGCCCAGCTGCGCGAGATCGCCCGGCTCAGCGCCGAAGGTGTCAGCCTCACCGGAATCTCGCGCATTCTTGCGCTCGAGAACCAGGTCACCGAACTCACCGGCCGAGTCAGCGAACTCGAACACGCGCTCGCCGACGCCCTGCTGCGCACCCCCGGCCGCCGAATCTTCGCCGCCGGCGCCGCAGGAGATGTGGTCTCGCTGCGCAGCGGAACCCGCGCCCAGCGACGCACCGAACTCATGGTCTGGCGACCCCGCGGAGGCTCGCACCCCACGTCCTGAGTGGTGAAACTTCGGTAGGTTACAATGTTAGCGTGTGCGAAAGCAGCGCCGACCGAGACCGGAGAAGCCCATGACATCCGCCGCCACGCCCGCCCCCGAGTTCTCGCCGGGCCCGCACCCCGCCGCGCTCGCCCTCACGGCTCATGCCGCCCGGGCCGTGGCACGACGTCGGGTCATCGCGGCGGCCGCACTGCTGCTCGCCACCGTCATCAGCGTGTCGGGATGCGCGGCCGCGAAGCCCGTGGCTCCCATCATCCCGACGACCGTGCCCTCGCCGACGTCGCCCGTCGTCGACCGCGCCGTGCTCGAAGGCGACGCACACAACACGCTCACCACCTCGGATGACGACACCGTGACGCTCGTCGAATATGCCGACTATCAGTGCCCGCCGTGCGCCCAGATCTCGGGCTTCGTCGAGCGCATCGCGAGCGAGTACGACGGCCGCATCACGATCGTGGTGCGCAACTTTCCGCTCGAGATGCACGACAAGGCCGTGACAGCCGCGCGCGTGGCCGAGGCGGCGAGTCGGCAGGGCAAGTTCGCCGAGATGTATGCGGCGCTGTTCAGCGGGCAGCAGTCGTGGAAGGACCTGCCCGAAGCCGAGGCGCTGCCCATTTTCGCGGGGTTTGCCGCGGACCTGGGTCTCGACATGACGCGATACGCCGCAGATCTCGCCTCGCCCGAGGTGGCCGCCGTCGTGGAGAAGGACCTGGCCGACGGCACGCTCTCGGGCGTCGAGGGCACACCCACGATCTTCCTCAACGGCCAGCGCATCAACCTGTGGACGTATGAGCAGATGAAGTCGACGATCGATCGCGTTCTGAGCGAGTAGGCGTTCGGCCGCGGCTCGCGCGGGAGCGCGCGGCGGCTAGCCTGGAGTGTGCCCGAGTTCGACTTCGACGCCCTGCGCCGCGCCCCCGATGTGGAGGCGCCCAACCTCTTTGCCGTCGACCCGACCGACCGCTTCATCCTCGACGAGGCCGCCGAGCTGATCGAGGCGGCGCCCGCCGGTTCGGTCGTGGTCGCGAACGACCGTTATGGCGCACTCACCCTCGGGGTCATCGCCGTGCACGGCGCTCACGAGGTGCGTGTGCACCAGGACGCCTACTCGGGTGAGCTCGCCCTTCGCCGCAATGCTGAAGCGCAGGGCATCGAGTCATTCGCATTCCGGTCCATGGATGTCGAACCCTCCCTCGTCGACGGCGCCCGCGCCGTCCTCCTCCAACTCCCGCGCCAGCTGGATGCCCTCGACGAACTCGCCGCCCTCATCGCGCGCACGGCCGACCCCGACGTCGTCGTCATCGCCGGCGGACGCATCAAACACATGAGCCTGGCCATGAACGAGGTTCTCTCGAAGTACTTCGGCGACGTGCGCGTGTCTCGGGCGCGCCAGAAGTCGCGGCTGTTGATCGCGAGCAAGCCTCGGGTTGTGGGTGCGGCTTCCGCCGGTGCCGGTGCCGGTGCCGGTGCCGACGCAGATGCGAATGCCAACGCCGACGGGACCACGACCGGGACGGCCACAAGCGAGGGCATCAAGGGTCGATCCCCTCTCACCCTCGCGTCGCGGCACGACGACGCCCTCGACCTCTGGGTTGCCGCGGCCGGCGCTGCTTTCGGTGGCACGCGCGTCGACATCGGCACGCGCTACCTCCTCGAGTTCCTGCCCGACATGGCGCCCGACGCGCATCACGCCATCGATCTGGGTTGTGGCACCGGCATCCTGGCGACCTCGCTTGCCCGCGCCCGGCCCGAGCTGCGCGTGATCGCCACAGACCAGTCGGCGGCGGCCGTGCGCTCGGCCCGTGAGACCGCCCGTCTGAACGGCGTCGCCGACCGCGTGGAGGTGGTGCGCGACGACGCCCTCGCCTCTCAACCCGACGCGTCGGCCGACCTGATCGTGCTGAACCCGCCGTTCCACGTGGGCTCGACGGTGCACGCGGGCATCGCGCTCAAACTCTTCGCCGACGCATCCCGTGTGCTGAAGCCCGGCGGCGAGCTCTGGACGGTCTGGAACACCCACCTTGGCTACCGCCCAGCCCTCGAACGCCTCGTCGGCCCCACGGAGCAGCGCGGCCGCAACACCAAGTTCACGGTCACGCGCTCGCGCGCGGTCGGCGCGGGGGCCTAACCGGACGACAGCACACGGCCGGTCTAAACCCTGCCGACCAACACGAACATGATAAGAACTACTGTGTTCTCCCTCTCTCATCGCGTGCGTCTCTTGATCGGTCTTGTCGGTTCCTTGGCCGTTCTCGCGGGCTCGATGGGTGTCGGATGGCTCGCTCCCGCCTCGGTGCTGCGCACCCTGCCGCTCTTCGATCTCGTGCGCACGTCGCGCACCGCCGTGGTGCTCTGCACGTTCCTCCTCGCCGCGGGCTTGCTGTTGCTTCTCTTCGCGTGGCTATCGCTCGGGCTCGCCCTACGGCCGAATGCCCGCACGCGCGGCCGTGCGAACGCGCCCCGTCCCCTCCGCCAGGTGGTCGCATCCTCCATTGTCTGGGCGGCGCCGCTGATCGTCGCGCTGCCGCTCTTCAGCCGCGACATGTTCGCCTACCTCGGGCAGGGCCGCATCCTGGTGGCGGGCCTCGACCCCTACACCGACACCATGGCCGACGTGCCGGGTTGGTTCGAGGCGGGCGTCGACATCAAGTGGGCTGAAACGGTCACGCCCTACGGCCCGCTGTTCGTCTTGTTGGCGCGCATCGTGGTGGTCGCGACATCCTGGCTGCCCATGGAGGCGGCGCTCATCGGTGTGCGGCTGCTTGCGGTGGCGGGCCTGGCCATGATCGCGTATTACGGATGGCGCATCGCCCGGCTGCGCGGTTTCAATGAGGCCGCGGTGCTCTGGGCGGTGGCGTGCAGCCCCCTCGTGCTGATGAACTTCGTGCTCGCGGGCCACAACGACGCGCTCATGCTGGGGCTCATCGTCGCGGGCGTCTACTGGGCGATGCGCGACCGGCCGATCCTCGCCACGGTGCTGGTGACGGCCGCCATCGGCATCAAACCGATCGCCATGATCGCGCTGCCCATCATCGGCATCATCTGGGCGGGATCGACCGCAACGTGGGGCGCGCTCATCCGCCGTTGGGCCGCCGTCGCCGGGCTCGCGCTCGTGGGCCTCTTGGGGCTGGGCCTCGGGCTGGGTGTGGGCATCGGCTGGGTGGCCGGCCTCGGAACCCCCATCGAGATCGGCTCGTGGTACTCGATTCCGCGCATCGTGTCGCTGTTCGCGCGCGATTTCGGCCCGGGCCTGGGGCTCGACGGCGATGTGGCGCGCACGGCCGTGGTGCGCATCTTCCTCTTCGTCGGATGCCTCGTCGCCGCCTACCTGGTCACGGTGAAGCGTCGCTCCGACCCGCTGTGGTTGCTCGCCGGCGTCTTCTCGGCGCTCGTGCTGTTCTCGCCGTTGCAACACCCCTGGTACGGCCTGTGGCTCATCACGCTCTTCGGCATCGCGGGCCTCGGTCGCGCGTGGCAGGTGCGCCTCCTTATCTATGTCACCGCGTTCCTCATGTTTATCGGAATCTCGGGGGAGCAGGTGGATCTCATCGAGAGGCTGCGGGCGGATGCATCCATCCCCATCGTCTATGGCTGGATCGGTGTGATCGGCATCGTGCTCATCGTGGCGGCCTTCGAGTTCGAGCTGTTCCGGCGGTTTACGCGGCCGGGTCTGCCGCTGCCCATGCTGGCGCGAGCGACACCCGCCGACTCGGATGGGGATGCGCATGCGGCTGCGGCGGGAACGCAACCCGGTCGCGCGGTTCCGCCGACCGTGCAAAGCTGAAGACATGGATATTGCCACGCCCGACCTCGACACCGAACAGGGTGTTGACCTGGCCTCGGCGCTCTCGCGGCCGTGGCAGGTCGTGGTGTGGAACGACCCGGTCAACCTGATGTCCTACGTCTCCTACGTGTTCCGCAGCTATTTCGGCTACAGCCGGGAACAGGCCGAGGCCCTCATGCTGGCGGTGCACAACGACGGCCGCGCGGTCGTGGCCACGGGCAACCGTGAAGAGATGGAGCGCCACGTCGAGGCCCTGCACGACTTCGGCCTGTGGGCGACGCTGTCGCGGGTCGAGGAGTGAAGGGTTTCAGCGCCCTCGCCGACGGGCTGCTCGCGGCCGAGTTGACGCCGGGCGAGGTCATGTTGCTGGCCGACCTGGGCATGCAGTTCCGGTCGCTGCTCGAAGCCGTGAGCGAGCGGGCTCGGGATGACTCGGTCGACGGTTTTCACGAAGACGAGGCGGCGCGCATCCTGGGGTCACAAGGGTGGGGTTCCGGTTCGGCGGGCGTGAGCGGCGCGGCCGGCGTCGATGGTTCGGCCAGCGGCGATGCCGCGCGTGGCGCCGATGACGGCTTTGCGGCGGGCGAGGGCTTTGGCGGCCTGGATGACGGGCGGCGAAGCTCCGACGCGGCCGACGGTTCGAACCGAAACGGTGACTCCGAATCGTCGAGCGACTCTGACTTCGATTCGGAATCCGGTTTCGGCGCGGATTCTGACCCCGACGCGGATTCTGACTCGTATTTCGACCCCGACGCCGAATTCGGCGACGATGACGGCCGCATCTTCGCGGACGTTTCCGAGGGGGACCTCGACCCGGTGTGGGACGACCCGGCCGTGCGGCGACTCTTTCCCGACGCCTACCCGGAGGACCCCGAGGCATCCGTCGATTTCCGGCGCTACACGATCGAGGCGTCGACCGATCGCAAGCTGCAGAACGTGGAAGACCTGATCGCGTCGCTCGTGAACGGGCGCGACCCTGAAGCCATCGCGGCGACCCTGTCGGGCGCCGACGATGTGCTCGTGCGGCTGAATCCGGCGCAGGTGCAGGCGTGGATCCGATCGCTGACCGACCTGCGGCTGACGCTCGCCGCGCGCCTCGGCATCGAGGAAGACGGCGACGAGCCCGAGCCGACCGACGAAGACGCCGCGGCGATCTTCGACATCTACGACTGGCTGGGCTGGGTGCAGGACTCGCTGGTTAATGCGCTCTCTGAGAGCCTGCCGGCCTGACTCAGCCCCACGAAAACAGGGGCCCGACGAGCACTATTGCCCGGCAAGCCCCTGTGGCGTCATGAGCCCTGCGGCTCCAGACATCCGATTACATGTCGCGGTAGCGCTTGGCCTCGGCGAGCTTCGGGTGGACCTCTTCGGCCGTCATGGGCACACCGTAGGAGGGGGTGTCGCGCTGGAAGCGCCATCCCTCGGCCAGCGGTCCCGCGTCGACGACGTCGAAGCCGAGCTTCTCGATGAACGTGACGACGCTCGCCTTGGAGTCTTCGTCGTCGCCCGCGATGGGCAGCGCGCGGCGGTCGTCGGCGTCGGCCGGACGGGCGTCGGCGGTGAGGTCGGCGGCCGCGATGTTGTTGAACGCCTTGACGACGTAGCTGCCGGGCAGCAGCTTCTGCAGCATCTCGGAGACGGTCGTCGACTCGTCGTCGAGCTCGGCGATGTTTCCGTCGCGCTGCGGGTAGTAGTTGTTGGTGTCGATCACGATCTTGCCCTCGAGCTGCTCGACGGGCACCTGGTCGATGGCCTTCAGAGGGATGGTGACCACGGCGATGTCGGCGGCCTCTGCGGCCTCGATCGGGGTGGCCGCGCGGGCGTTGTCACCCAATTCGTGGATGAGGTCGCTGAGCGTGTCGGGGGTGCGCGAGTTGCTGATCACGATGTCGTAGCCGTTGGCCGCCGCGAGGCGGGCGAGCTGGGAACCGATGTTGCCTGCGCCGATAAGTCCGAGAGTAGTCATGTGGGGTGCAACACGGATGCCGCGCAGGGTGTTCCCGCTAGGCTGGCGAGGTCTTCCGGAGGTTCTCGATGCACATTCTGATCGTCACCGATCAACACGCCGATTCACTCGGGGGCGTGCAGGTCTCCATCCGGTTGCAGAAGCGTTTTCTCGAGCGGGCGGGGCACACCGTCACGGTCGTGGCGCCGCGCATGCACCGCCAGCATCCGGGCGATGCGGGTTATCTCGACCTGCCGTCGGTGCCCGTGACGGTGGATCGCGAATACTCGCTTACGCTGCCCGGGCGGGGCACCGACCGATACATCGACGCGCGCATCCCGGCTCGCGCGCCCGTCGATCTCGTGCACGTGCAGGGCGATTTTTGGGGCGCGCTGATCGGCTATCGCTTCGCCGAGCGGCACGGGCTGCCGGTGGTGCACACCATGCACAACCACATGGAGTTCGGCATCGAACAGGTGGTGCCGTTCCCGCGTCTGGCGATTCGCGGCCTGCTGTGGTGGCAGCACCGGGTGCTGCGCAAGCGGTCGACCCTGGCGCCGTCGGCGTGGAGCTATCTCAACGAGTTGGCGCTGCGAGCGGATGCCGTGACCGCGCCGTCCGGCCATTTCGCGCGGTTGCTCGAGCAGAAGGGTGTGGCCCCGCACGTCGAGGTGATCTGGAACGGCGTCGACGACGAGGTCGTGGAGCAGGTGTTGGCGCGGGATGTCGAACGCGAAGCGCCGGTGTCGGCCGGATCCGAGCCCGAGCTCACCGGCGCGGCTGCGGTCGTCGGGGCGCTCGTCTCCCCGCAGGAGCGCCGCCCGATCTTCTTGTGGACCGGGCGCATGAGCGCCGAGAAGCGGTTGATGGAGTTTCTCGAGGCCGTGCGGCTGGCCGACGCGGATGCCGAGTACCGGCTCTATGGCGGCGGGCTGCTGTTGGCGAAAGCGCGGGCCTTCGTCGAGCGGGCCGAGGCCGCGGGGCTGCGCTCGACCGTTCGGTTCATGGGCAAGGTGCCCTACGCCGATTCGCTCGCGGGCATCCGAGCGGCCGACGCGCTCGTGCAGACGTCGATCGGTTTCGAGACGCAGGGCATGACCGTGTTCGAGGCCGCCGCCGTGGGAACGCCCTCGATCGTGAGTGACCCCAACATCGCCGGTGAGCTGCCCCCGGGCGTGTTCCGGCAGCCGCAGGATGGTTCGGTGCGCGCGCTCGCCGATGCGCTGGTGGACGCGGCAGCCGACATCCGCTCGGGTTCGTGGCCCACGATCGTGCCGGCCGAGGCCATCGAGTTCCGCCAGAGCTACCAGACGGGCCGGATGCTGCGCCTCTACGAATCCGTTCTCCACAGTCGCTGATCCCGCAATCTCTCCACAGACCGCCCTCCCGCCCCCGCGGCAACCTCCCGTCGCGATAACTTGAGCCTGTCGGACTCAGGTTTTCTTCGCGGCGCTACCATTCTCGGCCGTCGCGAGGTAAAATTGAGTCACAACGACTCAACTTATCTCTGGGAGGAGATCAACCACATGCAAGCTGGGCAGATGCCGCCGCAGGAAGACCAGAAGAGCGCGCTCGAGCAATATGGCGTCAATCTCACCGACGTCGCGGCATCCGGCAAGCTCGACCCCGTCATCGGGCGAGACGCCGAGATCCGGCGCGTCAGCCAGGTGCTCACGCGGCGCACCAAGAACAACCCCGTGCTCATCGGTGAGCCCGGCGTGGGCAAGACGGCCGTGGTGGAGGGGCTCGCGCAGCGCATCGTCGCGGGCGACGTGGCCGATTCGCTGAAGGGCAAGCAGATCGTCTCGCTCGACCTGGCCGCGCTCGTGGCCGGCGCGAAATACCGCGGCGAGTTCGAAGAGCGCCTCAAGGCCGTGCTGAAAGAGATCAACGACGCCGACGGCCAGATCATCACGTTCATCGACGAGCTGCACACGCTCATGGGCGCCGGCGCGGGCGAGGGTTCGGTGGCGGCCGCCAACATGCTCAAGCCCATGCTGGCCCGCGGCGAGCTGCGCCTCATCGGCGCCACCACGCTCGACGAATACCGCGAATACATCGAGAAAGATGCCGCTATGGAGCGGCGCTTCCAGCAGGTCTTCGTGGGTGAGCCTTCGGTCATCGACACCGTCGCCATCCTGCGCGGTCTCAAGGAACGCTACGAGGCGCACCACAAGGTGACGATCGCCGACTCGGCGCTCATCTCGGCGGCCTCGCTGTCCAACCGCTACATCCCGGCCCGCCAGCTGCCCGACAAGGCCATCGACCTCATCGACGAGGCCGCCAGCCGGCTGCGCATGGAGATCGACTCGGCGCCCGTCGAGATCGACGAACTGCGGCGCAGCGTCGACCGGCTGAAGCTCGAAGAACTCGCGCTCAAGAAGGAGAAAGACGAGGCATCGAAGCAGCGCCTCGAAACGCTGCGCGACGACCTGCGCACGCGCGAAGCCGAGCTGCTCGAGCTCGAGGCCCGGTGGGATCGCGAGCGGTCGCAACTCAACCGCGTAGGTGAGCTGAAAGAGAAGCTCGATGCCGCGCGCATCAAGGCCGACCGGGCGCAACGCGAGGGCAACCTCGAGCAGGCTTCGCGCCTGCTCTACGGCGAGATCCCCGTCATCCAGCGCGAGCTGGCCGAAGCCGAGCTGGTCGAGAACACCGAGCCCCGCATGGTCAACGACCAGGTCACGAGCGAAGACATCGCGGCCGTCATCGCCGCGTGGACGGGCATCCCCGTCGGCCGCCTGCTGCAGGGCGAGACCGAGAAGCTGCTGCACCTCGAACAAGAGCTCGCCAAGCGGCTGATCGGGCAGAAGCGTGCCGTGCGGTCGGTGTCCGACGCCGTGCGCCGCACGCGCGCCGGCATCTCCGACCCCGACCGGCCCACCGGGTCGTTCCTGTTCCTCGGGCCCACCGGTGTGGGCAAGACCGAGCTGGCCAAGGCGCTCGCCGAGTTCCTCTTCGACGACGAGAAAGCGCTCGTGCGCATCGACATGTCCGAATACGGCGAGAAACACTCGGTCTCGCGGCTCGTCGGTGCCCCTCCGGGATACATCGGCTACGAGGCGGGCGGTCAACTCACCGAGGCCGTGCGTCGCCGCCCCTACTCGGTGGTGCTGCTCGACGAGGTCGAGAAGGCACACCCCGAGGTGTTCGACATCCTGCTGCAGGTGCTCGACGATGGGCGGCTCACCGACGGCCAGGGTCGCACGGTCGACTTCCGCAACACCATCCTGATCCTGACGTCGAACCTCGGATCGCAATACCTGGTCGACCCGACGCTCGACCCGGCCGCGAAAGAGGAGGCCGTGCAGCAGATGGTGCGCCAGGCCTTCAAACCCGAGTTCGTCAACCGACTTGACGACATCGTCGTGTTCCAGACGCTCAGCGAAGAAGACCTCGGCCAGATCGTCGAGCTCTACATCGAGCGTTTGCAGCGCCGCCTCGGGGAACGCCGGCTCGAGCTCGCCGTCACCCCCGACGCGCGCAGCTGGTTGGCCGAGCGCGGCTACGACCCCATCTACGGGGCCCGGCCGCTGCGACGCCTCATGCAGAACGAGATCGACGACCGGCTCGCCACGGGCATCCTGGCTGGCCAGATCCGCGACGGCGACACCGTGCGCGTCGACCTCGACCCGGTCGCCGACGCCCTCACCGTCTCGGCGGTCGCGCCCGAGCCGGTCGACTAATCGGAGGAGCGGCGGCGTCATCCCCCATGGGAGACGCCGCCGTTCTGCTTACCGTGTCGACGACTCTTTTCGGCACGCACCGCAGGGCGTGCAGTCTGCCGAGGCGCGCTCTGCCCGAGCCACACCGTCTCGCGGCGGAAATCAGACCGTGCCGTGGCGGGAATCAGACCGTGCCGCGGCGCACGACCGAGGTGGGCACGAGCGAGCCGTCGAGCGAGACGTCCTCGCCGCGCAGCTGGGCGAGCAGCACCTCGGCGGCACGCTGGCCCACCGCGGCGGCCGGCTGGTGCACAGTGGTGAGAGGGGGATGGCAGCGCAGCGCCCATGCCGAATCGTCGAAACCGACGAGCGACACATCGTCGGGAACGCGGCGCCCCGACACCCGCAGCGCCTCGAGGGCACCCGCCGCCACAGCATCCGATGCGGCGAACACGCCGTCGATCGACGGATCGCGGCCGAGCAACACGCTCATGCCCTCGAAACCGTCGTCGTAAGAGTAGAGGGGGACGTCGACCACGAGGGAGTCGTCGAAACGGTCGCCCAGGGCATCCCGAAAACCGGCGAGGCGGTCGGAGCCCGAATCGCGGTCGAGCGCCGCGGCGATCATGCCGATGCGACGACGGCCCGCGTTCACGAGTTCGGCCGTGACATCCGCCGCGGCCTTGCGGTTGTCGATGCCGACGAAGGGCAGGGCGCGCAGATCGGGCGGGTGGCCGACGAATGTGGCGGGTAGACCCAAGCGCTCGATGACGCGCGTGATCGGGTCGTTCTCGCGCGCCGACACCATGATGACGCCGTCGACGAAACCGCCCGAGAGATAGCGCGTGATGCGGTCGGTGTCGCGCTCAGAATCGACGACCAGGCACACGAGCTGATGGTCGGCCTCGCTCAGCGCCTCGTTTGCACCCAGCAGGATGTTGCCGATGTTGGGGTCGTCGACGAACAGGCTGTGCGGCTCGTGCACCACGAAACCGACGGCCTGAGTGCGCTGCATGACCAGGTTGCGAGCCGCCGTGTTGGGCACATAGCCGACCTTGGCGATCGCCGACTCAATGGCCTCGCGCGCCTCGGCCGAGACGTAGCGCTCGCCGTTGACCACGCGGCTGACCGTGCCGCGCGATACCCCCGCCTCGATGGCGACATCGTGAATCGTCGCGCGTTTGCGGCGAATCGGCGGGGTACTCACGGCTCCACCCTAGCGCGGGGGTGCAGCCGCCTGGCCGACACGATCAGCGCAGCATCCGATCGGCCGTGCGCAGCGAGAGAGCCATCTGGATAAGGCCGGGGTTGGCGCTCAAGGCGCTCGGGAACGTGGAGTTGTCCGAGATCCAGAGGTTTGGGATGTCGTGGCTGCGACCATCGCCGTCGATGACACCCTCGGCGGGGTCGGCACTCATGCGGCACGTGCCGAGCGTGTGCGCCGTACGGGCGAGAACCCGCGTGTCGAGGGCGCCGGCCGCCTCGAGGATGCGGGTCATCGTTGCCGTGGCGTGCTCGTCGATGGCCTTTTCGTTGTCACCCGGCGTGAACGACACGATGGCGCGGGGAACGCCCCAGTCATCCCGCTCGTCCGACAAAATGAGGCGGTTGTCCTCGGAGGGCAGGCACTCGGCGTTGATACCAATACCCGCCGAATAACGGGATGCACGCAATGCATCGACCAGCTCGTCGCCCCACAGCCCGCCGCCGCGCACGAGCGAAGTGGCGTAGGTGAGGGGCATGGCGCCGAGGCTCTGGATGAGGTAGCCACCCGCGAAGTCTGCATCGGCCGGGCGCACGAAGTCCTCGCTGATCAGGGCCGACGGGTAGCCGCGATAGCCGCGCACCTGCTCCTCGAAACGGCCCCACACCTGCACCGCGCCGTGGGCCAGGAAGTTGCGCCCCACCTGTCCGCTCGAGTTGGCGAGACCCGTGTTCAGCAGCAGCCGCGGCGTCTCGATGCCGCCGCCCGCGAGAACGAGGGTGGCGCAACGCTGCCGGTGTTCGCGACCATCCTGGCGGTAGACGACGGCCGACACGCGGCCGAGTGCGTCGAGTTCGATGCCGTGCACCATGGCGTCGGGCCGGATCTCGGCGCCGTTCGCGACGGCGGCCGGCAGGTAGGTGATCGCCGTCGTGGCCTTGGTGCCGTAACGCTCGCCCTGGTGAATCGACCCCAGGTTGTTGCTCGCGGCCCGGGCGCCGAAGTGCGGCTGGTCGCGCTCGCGGCTCAGGATGGCGGCCGGTGCATCGGTTGCGCGGATTCCGAGTCGCTCGCAGCCCAGGGCGACGAGATCGGCGGAGGCGTTGCGGTCGACGGGCGGCTCGAGGTATTCGCGCTCGGCATCCCACGGGTAGGGCGTCGGGCCGGACACGCCGATCACGCGCTCGACCTCGGCGAGGTAGCCGGTCAGCTCGGCGGAGTCGATGGGCCAATCGGCGCCTTCGCCCGTCTCGGTGCGCAGCGACAGGTCGCGCGGGTCGGGGCGCGGCGTGAAGGCGCCCCAGTGCAGAGTGCTGCCACCCACGCCGAAACCGCTGTTGTTGGGGCCGAACGCCGTCGGGGTATCGCCGCCGCTCAGACGCTCCGACATCCAGTTGATGCGGGGCGCCTCGACCTCGTCGTTGGTGTAGTCGTCGGGGTCGAAGTTGGGGCCGGCCTCCAGCGCCACGACGCGCAGGCCACGTTCGGCGAGCCGGGCCAGCAGGGGTGCGCCGCCCGCTCCCGTTCCGACCACGACCACGTCGACGACGTCGTCCTCGGCATACGTGCGCATGTCGGTGAGGTTCATGCGGCGTTCTCCGTATCGGGGGTTTCGGGTGAATTCGACGTGCTGGCCGAGCGGAATGGCCCCGCGTCGGCGTTGGTGTCGGCGTTCTCAGTGTTGCCGACCTTGCCGACCTCGCCGAGATCGCCCAGGTCGCCGGGTTCCCACGGGTCGCGCCGGCCGGCCGCGAGGGCCACATAGCCGGCGGGTTCGGCGTGATCGCCACTCGTCGCGAAACCGTCATAACCCACATGCGCGAGCGAGGCCGGATGCGCGAGCCACAGCCGCGTCAGATCGTTGCGCACGTCTTCGAACCAGCGGCGCACGATGTCGCCCTCCCACGGGCCGCCGCTGATGCCGTCGCCGTCGATGATGCCGCGGATGAGGTCATCCTGCTCGGCTGCGGCGTGCGGCCACACATCGGCCAGGGCGCTGAGGCCCAGGCGGTAGGCGGTCGGGTCGTCGGGCAGTTTCGCGGGCCGCCAGCCGTCGGTGCGGCCGTCGGCCAGGTCGCGGTCGATGCGCGCCGCGAGGTCGATATGGCCCGGCCCGTTTTGCGGCAACAACCGGTCGGCGAGCGAGCGCAACGTGTCGAGCTGCCGCGGCGTGAGGGCGCGCGGCCGGTAGTCGGGGTCGTCGGCGAGCATGCGGCGCGCGAGCAGTCCGCGGGCTTCGCGGCCGGTGCGGCCCGACGCGATCACGAGGCCCCAATCGCGAGGAACCGTCGGGGATGCCGCGGCCACTCCCTCCCAGAGGCGCACCACTTCGGCCGCCACCTCGGCGGGTCGTTCGTAGGGCAGCAGGTGTCCGGTCTCGGGCAGCGACACGAAGCGCGCCCGCGGGTAGACGCGTGCCACGAGACGGGACTGCGCGAGCGAACCCAGGTCGTCGTCATCCTCCCCGCCCAGCACGGTCACGGGCAGGTCGAGCGTGCCGACCTCGGCCGAGACGTCTTCGCGGCTGCCCTTTTCGAGCCAGCGGCGCCACGACAGCGCGGATGTCTGGCGCACCTGTTCGACCGCCCGGGTCTCGTCGACGCCCGACAGAGCCGTCGCCACATTCTGCGCAACGAACTCGCGGGCAGCGGTCTCGTCGAGGGGCCCGTCGGCCGCCCACGCCAGCATCTCGGCGCGCTTGTCGTCGTCCATGGGTTCGGGCGTCGGCGGGGACGGCGCGAGCAAGACGGCGCCGGCGAGCCCGAAGACCTCGGCGCGGCCGTCTAAGGCCCGGGCCGCCACGAGGGCCGCGATCTTGCCGCCCATACTGTGGGCGACGAGCATCCAGGGGCCGCCGTCGATCTCGGCCTCGATGGTCGCCACTGCGGCGTCGACCTGCGCGGATACCGAACCGTCGGCGGCGTCGGGAGCCGAGCCCTGCCCGGGAAGGTCGATGCCGACAACGCGGAAACGGTCGCCGAGCGCGGCAGCCAGAGGTGCAGCAGCGGCCGCGCTGAAACCCAGGCCGGGAAGGAAGAAGACGGTGCAGTCGTGGTCGAGGTCGTTCGCGCCCGCGGTCACGGGGTGACCATGCCGCCGTTGACGTTGAGCGTCTCGCCCGACACATAACTCGACTCGGCCGAGGCCAGGAACACGTAGGCGGGCGCGAGCTCGGCCGGCTGGCCGGAACGCTGGTAGGTGCTCTCGTCGTCGAACGCCTTCATCTGCTCGTCCGAGACACCGCCCGACACCTGCAGAGCGGTCCAGACGGGCCCGGGCGCCACGACGTTCACGCGGATGCCGCGCGGCGCGAGCTGCTGTGACAGGCCCTTCGAGAAGTTGTTGATCGCGGCCTTCGTGGCCGCGTAGTCGAGGCGGTCGGGCGCGGGCTTGTAGGCCTCGAGCGACGCCGTGTTGACGATGCTGGCGCCCGCCGGCAGGTGGGGGAGCGCCGCCTTGGTGAGCCAGAAGTTGGCGAACACATTGGTGCGGAACGTCTGCTCGAACTGCTCGTCGCTCAGGTCTTCGAGCCGGTCGACGGCCACCTGCTTGCCGGCATTGTTGACGAGGATGTCGAGGCCACCGAGCACGCTCACGGTCTCGTCGATGATGGCCCGGCAGCGGGCGGGGTCGCTGATGTCGGCGGCGATCGCGTGACCGGTCTGGCCGGCTTCCTCGATCAGGCCGAGGATGTGGTCGGCGTCTTCCTGCTCGGCGGGCAGGTGCACGATCACGACATCCGCCCCCTCGCGTGCAAAAGCGATCGCAACCGCGCCGCCGATGCCCGAGTCGCCACCCGTGATGAGCGCTTTGCGGCCCGCGAGCCGGCCGCTGCCGCGATAGGTCTTCTCGCCCAGGTCGGGCACGGGCGTCATCTGCGCCTGCACGCCGGGCTCGGGCTGGTGCTGCACCGGCGGCTCGACGCGGCCGTATCGTTCGACGGGGTTTCCGAAGGTGTACTGATCGCCAGAAGTCATACCTTCACACTAGGTTTCGGGCGGGGGCTGTGCCGGGCCTTGCGCTTCGCCCCGACGAGTATTAACGCCCGCGTAGAGTGGGGATGTCGTCACCCCCTCTTCGACGACCCTCTTCTTCCCCCACCGCCCGGCCGATACCCGGCCCGGTGGGCTGCGCAATGGGGCGCCCCGACACGTTAATAATGGCCCCTCGCGAGGTGCCCCAGCATGAAGGAGCCGCTATGGCTATCACCCAGAAAAAGTCCCCGTCAGACGCCAATCGTTATCGGCCAGAGCCGTCCGTGCTTACAGCCCTGAAGACGCCCCGCATCCTGACGCGCGAGGTGCTCGCCGGCCTCGTCGTCGCGCTGGCCCTCATCCCCGAGGCGATCTCGTTCTCGATCATCGCGGGCGTCGACCCGCGCGTCGGACTCTTCTCCTCGTTCGTCATGGCGGTGTCCATCGCCTTCCTCGGCGGACGCCCTGCCATGATCACGGCGGCCACGGGTGCCGTCGCGCTCGTCATCGCGCCCGTCGCCCGCGACTACGGCATGGACTACTTCATCGCCACGGTCATCCTGGCCGGCATCTTCCAGGTGCTGCTCGCCGTGCTCGGGGTGGCCAAGCTCATGAGGTTCATTCCGCGCAGCGTCATGGTCGGCTTCGTCAACGCGCTAGCCATCCTCATCTTCACGGCGCAGGTTCCGCACCTCATCGGCGTGCCGTGGCTCGTCTACCCGCTCGTGGCGATCGGCCTCGCCATCCTGGTGTTCCTGCCGCGCCTGACCAAGGCGGTGCCCGCCCCGCTCGTCGCGATCGTGCTGCTCACGGTGGCCACGGTCGTCACCGCCCTCAATGTTCCGACGGTCGGCGACCAGGGAGAGTTGCCGCGCAGCCTGCCGTCGCTCTTCATCCCCAACGTGCCGCTCACGGGCGAGACGTTCGCGATCATCGCGCCCTACGCGCTCGCCATGGCCCTCGTCGGCCTGCTCGAATCGCTCATGACCGCCAAGCTCGTGGATGACGTGACCGACACGCACTCCCGCAAGACCCGCGAGGCCTGGGGTCAGGGCGTGTCGAACATGCTGTCGGGCGTCTTCGGCGGCATGGGCGGCTGCGCCATGATCGGCCAGACCATGATCAACGTGAAGGCGTCGGGCGCCCGCACGCGCATCTCGACGTTCCTCGCGGGCGTGTTCCTGCTCATCCTCGTCGTCGTGTTCGGCGACATCGTGGCCGTCATCCCGATGGCCGCGCTCGTGGCCGTCATGATCATGGTGTCGGTGGGCACATTCGACTGGCACAGCATCAAGCCGTCCACTCTCAAGGCCCTGCCCAAGAGCGAGACGCTCGTCATGGTGGTGACGGTGGCCGTCGTCGTCATCACGCACAACCTGGCAATCGGCGTCATCGTGGGTGTGCTGGCGGCCATGGTGTTGTTCGCGCGGCGGGTTGCCCACTTCGCAACAGTGACGCGCGACATCCGCGAATCCGCCACCGCGTTCTACCGCGTCGAGGGCGAGCTGTTCTTCGCCTCGAGCAACGACCTCACGACCCAGTTCGAGTACGCCGACGACCCCGAGCGCGTGATCATCGACATGTCGGGATCGCACATCTGGGATGCGTCGACCGTCGCCGCGCTCGACGCCATCATCAGCAAATACGAGCGCCACGGCAAGACGGCGACCATCACGGGCCTCAACGAGGCGAGCACGTCACTGCGCACGCGCCTGGCGGGCAACCTCGGCGGCGGTCACTAGCCGGCCGGTCCGACGCCCCGGCGGCTCGCGTGTTGGCCTCTGCCCGCCGGTCAGCCCGAGCTCGGCCCGGCCGCCCCAGCTCAACCGTCTGACTGCCCGGCGGCGCGCTGCCCCGGCGGCAGGGTCCCGATCGAGGCTCCGGGCGGGCAATGAAGATTACCTCTGCCGGTTGCTTTGCTCCGGGTATTCGAGCGGTTAGAGTCGCACAGGACCGACCCCGATCGGCTCACAATACGAATTACCTGCGAAGGAGCAGTGAGATATGGCGACCAGCCTCACGATCAGCACGGATGTCGTGATCATCGGCGGCGGACTCGGCGGCTTGGCCGCGGCCCTGGCCGTCGTGCGCTCCGGTCGCCGCGCCGTTCTCACCGATGAGTTCGCGTGGCTCGGTGGTCAGCTCACCTCGCAGGCCGTTCCGCCCGACGAACACAAATGGGTCGAGCAGTTCGGCGTGACGGCGTCCTATCGAGCGCTGCGCGACGGCATCCGCGATTATTACCGCGACAACTACCCGCTCACGGCCGAGGCCCGCCTCAACCCGCGCCTCAACCCGGGCGCCGGCCTCGTGAGCAAGCTGTGCCACGAACCACGCGTCGCGGCCGCGGTCATCGAGCGAATGCTCGCGCCCCACCGTTCGAGCGGCCGACTCGTCGTGCTGCAGCCCTACGTGACGACCGCCGCCGAGCACCACGACGGAATAGTCTCGAGCGTCACGGTCACGCGCACCGGCACGGGCACCACCACGGGGCCCGGCGCGCCCGACACCATCACGATCGAAGCCCCCTACATCCTCGACGCCACCGAGACGGGCGAGCTCCTGCCCCTCACGGGCACGGACTACGTCACGGGAGCCGAGGCCCGCTCGGATACTCACGAGCCGAGCGCCCCCGCATCCGCCCAACCCGACAACGTGCAGGCCATCACCTGGTGCTTCGCCTTCGACCACACCGACGACGACAACACCATCGAGCGCCCGGCCGACTACGACTTCTGGCGCAGCTATGAGCCGCCGTTCTGGGGCGACCGCCTGCTCTCGTTCACGGCCCCGAACCCGCGCACCCTCACGCCCGAGAAGCGCACGATGGTGGTGAACCCGGCGCTCGTCGACGGCCGCGATTCCGACCAGAGCCTCTCGGGCGGCGACACCGACCTGTGGATGTTCCGCCGCATCCTCGCCCGCTCGAACTTCACGCCCGGTGCCTACGACAGCGACATCGTGGTCGCCAACTGGCCCATGCTCGACTACCTCGAGGCATCCATCCTCGACAACCCGGATGCCGACACCCACCTCGAGGCCGCCCGCCAGCTCTCGCTCTCCTACTTCTATTGGTTGCAGACCGAGGCGCCTCGCCCCGACGGCGGAGCCGGCTGGCCCGGGCTGCGGCTGCGCGGCGACGTGCTCGGCACCCCGGACGGTCTCGCCCAGGCGCCCTACATCCGCGAATCGCGCCGCATCCGCGCGCTCACGACCATCGTCGAGCAGGACATCTCGGTGGCGAGCCGCGGCACGGCGGGCCCCGCGACGTTCGACAAGTCGGTCGGCGTCGGCATGTACCGCATCGACCTGCACCCGTCGACGGGCGGGGACAACTACATCGATGTCGAGTGCAGCCCGTTCGAGATTCCGTTGGGCGCGCTCATCCCCTCGTCGACGTCGAACCTGATCGCGGCGTCGAAGAACATCGGCACCACGCACATCACGAACGGCGCCTACCGCCTGCACCCCGTCGAGTGGAACATCGGCGAATCCGCCGGCCACCTGGCGGTGTTCTGCCTCGACGCCGGCACCACGCCCCGCGCCGTGCACGACGACGACCACCTGACGTCCGACTTCCAGGAGCACCTCCAGGCGGCCGGCATCGAGATCCACTGGCCCGAGATCCTGGGCTACTAGCGAGAAATGAGAGAGGCAATGAAAACAGCAAAGAAGCTGACGACGATCGCCGCGATGGCGGCGAGCGCGTTGCTCATCACGGCGTGCTCGGGCGGCTCCCCGTCCACGGCGCCGACGACCGCGGCCGCGGGAAGCGTCGACCTGCGCATGTCGGTGTGGAGTTCCGACGCCAAGCAGCTCGAACTCTTCAACTCGGTCGCCGACGAATACAAGCAGAGCCACCCCGAGATCGGCTCGATCACGTTCGAGTCGCTGCCCTTCGCTGACTACAACACGACGCTCACCACGCAGATCGCGGGCGGCAACGCCCCCGATATGGCGTGGGTGGGTGACATCGCCAAGGACCTCATCGTCTCGGATGCCCTCGTGCCACTGACCGAGCCCTTCAAGGCCACCGACGGTTACGACTTCAACGACATCCTGCCGAGCGTGGCCAAATCGTTCTCGCAGGACGGGCAGCTCTATGCCTACCCCTTCTCGAACTCGCCCTTCGCCCTCTACGTCAACAAGACGCTGCTGGCCGAGGCGGGTCAGACCTTCGATCCCGAGGGCCTGACGTGGGACGACGTGTCGACCATGGGTTCGGCCGTCAACCAGAAGACGGGCAAGGCCGGTTTCGTCATCCGTGACTTCGACTACTCATCGTGGTTGACCCTGCCGAGCGTGTGGACCGGCTGGGGCGCCGAGGCCTGGAACGCCAAGGGCGACACCTGCCAGATGAACACCCCCGAGATGGTCGACGCGTTCCAGTTCTTGCACGATGCCATCTACGTGGACAAGTCGATGCCCGGCCCGGGCGTGACGGCGGACTTCTTCGCCGGTGACTCGGCCTTCACGACGGCCCAGGTGTCGCGCGCCTCGCTGCTCGACGGCTCGTTCGAGTACGACATCTACCCGTTGCCCGCCGGACCCGCCGGCGAGTACTCGGTGCTCGGCCAGGCCGGCATGGGCGTGCTCGCCTCGAGCAAGCACCCGCAGGAGTCCACCGAGTTCCTCGCCTTCCTGACCAACCCGACCAACTCGGCCAAGCTCGCCCAGTTCTTCCCGCCGCCCCGCGAATCGCTCCTCACGGGCGAGAAGCTGGCCGCCGTGAACACGAAGCTCTCGGCCGAACAGCTCGAGCGCGTCGTGGTCGACGAACTGCCCGAGGCCGTGTCGCCTCCCGTGCACACGGGTCCCGCCAAGATCGCGCAGACCGGCAAGACCGTGCTCGACCGCATGTGGACGCCCGACGCGGATGTCGACGGGGTGCTCGACGAGATGTGCGTCGCCCTCAAGCCGCTGCTGACAGCCGAGTAGACCATGCCGACAACGCGTCAGCGCAGCTTCTGGACCACCAAACGGCGTGACGTCGTTGCCGGGTACGTCTTCATCGCGCCACAGTTCGCCGGGATCATCGCCTTCGTGTTGATCCCGGTGGGCCTCGGCATCTGGTTCAGCCTCAACGAGTGGAACATCTCCACGGGCAACCTGACGTTCGTCGGGGGCGACAACTACGCCCGCGCGATCGCCGACCCCCAACTGCCCGCGGTGCTCGGGGCCACGGCCATCTTCTCGGGCGGCGTCGTCGTCCTGAACCTGGCCGTGGGCCTCGGGCTCGCGGTGCTGCTCAACCGCAAGATCCGCGGTGGCGCCCTGTTCCGCACCCTGTTCTTCTCGCCCGTCGTCATCTCGGTCGTGGCGTGGACCCTCGTGTGGGGATTCCTGCTGCAGGACAACGGCGCCATCAACAACCTGCTGCTCATGTTCGGGGTCGACGGTCCCAACTGGTTGCAGCAGGGCCCGACGGCCATGTTCGCCGTCATCATCACGCAGGTCATCCGCAGCGTGGGCGTCAACATGATCCTCTTCCTGTCGGCGCTGCAGGGTGTGCCGCGCGAGCTGTACGAGGCCGCCCGCGTGGATGGCGCCAGCCCGGCCGCGGTGTTCTTCCGCATCACGCTGCCGCTCATCTCGCCCACGCTGCTGCTCACGGCCATCATCACGATCGTCGGTTCGCTGCAGGCGTTCGCGCAGGTCGCGGTGCTCACCGAGGGCGGTCCCGACCTGTCCACCACGGTGCTCGTCTACTACGTCTTCCAACAGGCATTCCAGTTCAACGACATCGGCTACGGTTCGACCCTCGCGTTGATGCTCCTGAGCTTCGTGCTCGTGCTCACGGTCGTGCAGTGGCAGCTCCGACGAAAGTGGGTTTTCTATGAAGACTGAGCCGACACTCAGAACACGGTCGGATGCTCGGCGCCCGGGTGCAGGTGCGGGCCGCGGGTCGCGCCGCCCGATCGAACCCGACCCGCTCGTGACCACGCGGGAGCGCCGCATCCGCAGCCGTTGGCGTTCGGTGATCCTGATCGGCGCGTTGATCGTGCTGGTCATCCCCTTCGCCGTGCCGACAATCTGGATGATCACGTCGTCGTTCAAGCCGCTCAACGAGATCTTCGCGTCGCCGCCCACGCTCTTCGCGGCGAACCCGACGGTGGCTGCCTATGGCGAGGCCTTCACGTTCCAGCCGTTCGCGCAGCAATACGCCAACAGCCTGTACATCGCCATCGCGGTCACGGTCGTCACGATGCTGGTGTCGAGCCTGGCGGGCTACGCGTTCGCGCGCATCCCGTTCCCCTTTAAGAACACGCTCTTCCTGATCGTGCTGCTGGGTCTGCTCGTGCCCAGCGAGGTGACGATCATCCCTCTGTTCCAGATTTTCAAGACGCTGGGGCTGATCAACACGCACCTGCCGCTGCTGCTCGTGCCCGCGTTCGGCGCCCCCGCGGTGCTCGGAACCTTCATCATGCGGCAGTTCTTCATCTCCCTGCCCGTCGAGCTGGAGGAGGCGGCGCGGCTCGACGGCCTCGGCCGCGTGGCGATCTGGTGGCGCATCTGCCTGCCGCTCGCCAAGCCGGCGTTGTCGGCGGTAGCCATCCTCACGTTCCTGGGTTCATGGAATATGTACCTCGAGCCCACGGTCTACCTGACGAGCCCCGAGCTCTTCACACTGCCGCAGGCTCTGACTCGCTTCACCGACGCGTATGGCGGCGAGATGTGGGACACGCAGCTCGCGGCGGCGACCATGACCGTGGTGCCCGTGCTGATCGTGTTCCTCATCGCCCAGCGGCAGTTCGTCGAGGGGCTCGCCCATTCCGGGCTGAAAGGCTGAGAGGATCGCTGCATGTTCACCGATCTGCCCGAGGCGGCGCTGCGAGAGTTTCGCAGCGCCGTTTCCCGCCCCGACGACTTCGACGCATTTTGGGCGCGCACGCTGGCCGAGTCCCGCGCCGCGCGCGCCCCGCGGACGAGCCGGCCTTTTCGCAGCCCGCTGACCGCCGTCGAGATCAGCGACCTCGAGTTCTCAGGGTTCGGGGGTGACCGCATCCGTGCCTGGGTGATTGCGCCCGCCGGTGCCACCGAGGGGCCCCCTCTGCCCGCCGTCGTCGAGTATCTGGGCTACGGCGCCGGCCGCGGCAACCCGCTGTCGCACCTCTTATATGCGTCGGCCGGGTTCGTGCACGTCGTCGTCGACTCGCGGGGGCAGGGTGCCGGGCGCGGGCAGGCCACCGGCCACACGCCCGACCCGCACGGCGCGGGACCGTCGTTCCCGGGCAAGATGACGGCGGGCATCGAGCATCCCGATACCTATTACTACCGGCGGCTCATCACCGATGCCGTGTTGGCCGTCGACGAGGTGCGCTCGCTGCCCATCGTCGACGCCGCGCGCGTCGGGGTCGTGGGCGGCAGCCAGGGCGGGGCGTTGGCCATCGCGGCAGCGGCGCTGTGCGACGATCTGCGCGCGGCCGTGGCCTTCGTGCCCTTCCTCTCGGATGTCATGCGGGCCACGACCATCACGAACGAGAACCCCTACGCCGAGATCGCGCACTTCTTGGCGAACCAGCGAGCACGGGTCGAGGATGTCGCCACCACGGTCGCCTATGTGGACGGCGTGAACTTCGCCCGCCGCGCGCAGACGCCCGTCTGGTACACCGTGGCGCTCATGGACCCCATCTGCCCGCCGTCGACGGTCTTCGCGTCGTTCAACGAGTACGCCGGGCCGAAGCACATTACGGTGTGGCCGTACAACGGTCACGAGGGCGGCGGCATCGAAGACCGAGCGCTGTCGCTCGAGGTGTTCACGACGGCTCTGGTCTGACCGCCTTCTCGCGCGCCGCGCATCGCACGCCAGAACGCCGCGCATCGCACGCCGGAACGCCGAAACGCCTGGCCCATCCCTCTCGGGGACAGGCCAGGCGTTTCGTCGTATCGTCTTCGCGAACCGGGCGACTAGGGCCGCACGAAGCGCAGCGTCACGATCTGGAACGGGCGCACCTCGAGCTCGGCCGATGACCCGTCGGTGCCGACGAGCCCGTCCGCGGCTGCGAGGGTGCGTTCCAGCAGGTCGGTCTCGTCGATGCGCGCCACGTCGAATGCGGCGTCGAGCGTGCCCCGAGCGCGGGCCCCCGTGGACTCGTACAGCCGCACGATGACGTCGCCGCTGCCATCCTCGGCGAGCTTGACGGCCTCGACCACGATGGCCGGGTTCGACGACGCGACGAGCGGGGCGATGGATGCCTCGGCCACACCGGTCAGCGTGCGCAGCGGGAGGTTGCGCTGATAGCCGGCCTCGACCGCATCCGGGATCGTCGCCCCGATGCCCACCGAGACGTTGAGCGTGTGCAGGCCCTGGTCGGCGGCGGGGTCGGGGAACACGGGCGCGCGCAGCAGCGAGAGGCGCACGGTCGTGGCATCCGAGCGCGTGTGACGGCCCTCGGAGGTTTCGCCCCGCGTGCGACCGATGTCGTGGCCGTAGGTGGCGTCGTTGGCGATGACCACGCCGAAGTCGCGCTCGCCGACGTGAACCCAGCGGTGGGCGGAGGTCTCGAAGCGCGCCGCATCCCATGACGTGTTGGTGTGGGTGGGGCGGTAGACGTGCCCGAATTGGATCTCGGAGGCCGCCCGCTCGGCGTGCACGTCGAGCGGGAACGCCAGCTTCAGCAACTTCTGCGATTCGTGCCAGTCGATGGTGGTGCGGATGTCGATGGTGGCGGCGTCGGCGGGCACCGATACCAGCTGCTCGACCGTCGACGAGCCGAACGAGCGCCTGATTTTGAGCGCCTGGCCCGCGCCGCCGTCGAGCGACACGATCTCGACGGAGTCCGCCGCGGTCAGGTTCTCGGTGTGGCGGCGGTAGTGGTCGTCGATGTCCCAGGCATCCCATTTGTTCGGGGTGTCGCGGTGCAGCTGCAGCAGGTTGGCGGTCTGCCCGGCGGGCACGACCTCGCGCTGCCGGCGCTTGTCGACGATCGACGTGATGAGGCCCCGGCCGTCGAAGACCACGCGCAGGTGCTCGTTCTCGATCACGTACTGAGCGGTGTCGGCACCGCCGTTGCTGCCGACAACGCCGTCTTGGCGGGTGATGGCGGCCGTGCCCGTCGGCTGAGCGAGCGGCGCGCCGCCCCCGAGCGCGGGCACGCCGTCGACGGCGAAGGGCGACGCGTTCACCCGCACGGTTTCGGTGCCGCTGCCCGCGAGGGCGGCGATCGACGCGGCGATGATGTCCTCGAGCACGGCGGCCACGCGCGCGTAGTTGCGCTCGGCCTCCTGATGCACCCAGGCGATCGAGGTGCCGGGCAGCACGTCGTGGAACTGCTGCAGCAGCACGGTGTGCCAGGCCTCGGTCAGCGCCTCGACGGGGTAGGCGGCGCCCGCCCGCACGGCCGCCGTGGTTGCCCAGAGTTCGGCCTCGCGCAGCAGGTGCTCCGACCGCCGGTTGCCCTGTTTGGTGCGGGCCTGCGACGTGTAGGTGCCGCGGTGGAACTCGAGGTAGAGCTCGCCCGACCAGACGGGCGGCGCGGGGTATTCGGCCTCGGCCTGCTCGAAGAAGCGGCGCGGGCTCGACAACTCGACGGTCGGCGAGCCTTCGAGGCTCTCGGTGCGCGCGGCCGTGGCCAGCATCTCGCGCGTGGGCCCGCCGCCGCCGTCGCCGTAGCCGAAGGGCACGAGCGACATGGTGCCGCGGCCCTTCTCGGCGTATTGCCGCTCGGCGCGCGCGAGGTCCTCACCCGAGAGGTCGGAGTTGTAGAGGTCGACGGGCGGGAAATGCGTGAAGATCTGGGTGCCGTCGATACCCTCCCAGCGGAACGTGTGGTGCGGCATGACGTTGGTCTCGTTCCACGAGATCTTCTGCGTCAAGAACCAGCGGGCTCCGGCCGCCGCGGCGATCTGGGGCAGGGCCGCCGAATAGCCGAAGGAGTCGGGCAGCCACACCTCCTCGGTGTCGATGCCGAATTCCTCGAGGAAGAATCGCTTGCCGGCCACGAACTGGCGTGCCAACGCCTCGCCGCCCGGCAGGTTGGTGTCCGATTCGACCCACATGCCGCCGACGGGCACGAAGTTGCCCGTGGTCACATGCGCGCGCACGCGCTCGAAGAGCTCGGGGTAGGACGCTTTCAGCCAGGCATACTGCTGGGCGGATGACGCGGCGAACACGAAGTCCGGATTGCGATCGATCAGGTCGCACACGTTCGAGAACGTGCGCGCCACCTTGCGCACGGTCTCGCGCGTCGGCCACAGCCAGGCCGAGTCGATGTGGGCGTGTCCGACGGCGTGCAGGTGGTGGGCGCTCGACGACGCGGGGGCCGCCAGCGCGGGGGCGAGGATCTCTCGGGCGGCGTCGGCCGTGCCGCGCACATCGGCGGGATCGAGCGCGTCGATGGCCCGGTCGAGGGCATGCAGAATGGATGCCGCCCGCTGCGACGCCTCGGGCAGTTCGGCCGCGAGCTGCACGAGCACGCGCAGGTCCTGTTCGAGCTCCCACACGGCGTGGTCGCGCAGGCCGATCTCCAGCCGCGCGAGCCGGTAGATCGGGTCGGTGCCGGCGGTCGCCTTGTCACCGTAGGGTGTCGGGGCGAACGACCAGTCGCCCGTCACGTTGGGGTTCGAGGCGGCCTCGATGAAGAGGTCGACCGAGGTGGCGCCGTCGAGCGGGACGGCCTGGTTGAAGGGTTCGACGGCCTTCACGATGCGCCCGTCGGAGGAGTAGACCGTGCCCTCGGCCTCGAAACCCGACTGCGCACCCGTGTAACCGAGGTCGACGACCAGTTCGGCGTCCGTGCGTGCCTCGTCGGCCCAGCCCGCCGGAAGCTCGCCCGTCACGCGGAACCACACCGTGCCCCACGGCTTGCCCCACGCCTCGCCGATCGAGAAGGGGCGGAACTCCCCGGTGTGCTCGCGCATGGTCTCGAAGGGAACGGGTTCGTCCGGGACATCCCAGGCGGTGATAGTCAGTGGCGATCGTTCGCGATAGAGCGCCGGAAGGATCCGCTCGGATCGGAAACGGGCAACGCGGAGTTCGACCTGGGAACGACTGAAGTGCATCGGGGGACTTTCTGGTGAGAAGGATGTGCGGGGAAGAACGTGGGGCAGAAAAACGGGGTCAGGATGCGATGGTGACGCGACGTCCGTCGGGGAACACGGCCACCTTGCGCCATCCGCTGCCGTTCTGCTCCCAGCCCTCGTTGACCGAACCCGCCGCGGGCGTGGGCACCGAGCCGGCGAAACGGTTCTGCGTGGTGTAGCCGGCGGCCGTCATGCTCGTATAGCCCGGCAGGTCGAAGGATGACCGGTAGCCGTTGTCCACGATGAGGGATGCCTCGTCGTCGACACCCGAGCCCAACTCGATCGTCGGCGTGATGAAACGGGTGGAACGCGCATCCGGCCCGAGCACGATGGCCTTGGCGGTGGGGAACTGGCTGCGGATGACACCGAAATAGCCGCCCACGACCGTGAGGTTGCGCACGTAGAAGTCCGAGCCCTGCCCGTCGACGCCGACGCCGAGGCAGTGCGCGCCCGAGGTGGGGAAGAAGTTCGGGTTGACGATCATGTGGCTGATGCCGGCGTCGATCTTGATCTCGTAGCCGTTGCGCGAGCCCTCGGAGCGGAAGTTCAGCAGCGTCAGCCCCGAGTTCACGGATTTGCGATTCTGGTTGCGCACCGACTGCAGCCCGACCGTGCCGCCGATGGCCTGGCAGTCGAGCAGCGTCATGTTGGTGGGTGCCAGCAGAAATCCGCCGAGCCCCGGACTGATGGCCTCGACGTTGGTCATCGAGCCGCCGATCGACGCCAGGCCCGAGTCCTGCACGCCCCAGCCGCCGGGGGACACGATCTTGATCTTGTTGAACGCATTGGCGTAGGAGTACTCGTCGTTGACACCCGAGACGAAGGTCGCGCGCTCGCGGAAGATGCCCGATTTGCCGGTCTTCTGGATCCACAGGTTGCGGAACTCGCAGTTCACGAGCGAGCGCAGGTAGAGCCCGTGGCCGCCGCCCGTCGTGCCCGTCATCTCGAAATCGGCCAGCACGACACCCGTCGCCTTGTTGTTGTTGGCGGGGCCGGCTTTGTCGCCCACCTGCCCCGTGACGGTGAAGATGTCCTCGGTGGCGCCGGCGATCTGGATGATCTTCGTCTGACGCATGCCCGCGCCGATGATCTTGGGGCCCGCGTAGCCGTAGGGCTGGCCGTTCACGGGTTGCACGGGGCTGTTGCGGTAGTCGACCGACAGGCCGCGCACGTGGATCTGGCCCGCGGGCAGGGACACCTCGCCGCCCGGCGCCGTCATGGCTTTGTTGATGGCGGCCTGCACGGCAGATGTGTTGTCGGCACCGGCCACGTCGACGAAACCGAACTCGGGGTCGAGGGGCGAGATGGGGCCCTCGTTGACCGTGACGGCGGTGGCCTTGGGGCCCTTCGGCGGCTTCGGCTTGCCCGCCAGGGACGTGTCGGTGGCGGCGTTGGCCGGCGACCCGATGCTCGCGACCGACGCGACGGCTCCGGCCGCGGCCACGGCCGAGGCGGTCAGGAAGTTGCGGCGTGCCGATCCCTGTCCCGTCATGGCTGGTGTGTTCTCGTGGGTGGTCTCGCTCGAGCGTGGTGTCTTCTTTGACATCGTCGTAGCCTTTCAGTCCGGGGGCGCGTGCGGCCTACGAGGAGCCTGAGGCATCCATCTGGTACCGTCAAGACGTAATACCTATTACTCGACGAAGAGGGTGGTTATGAACTTCCGGGTCACGCAGCGCGACATCGCCAAGCTCGCGGGTGTCAGCCAAACGGTCGTATCGTTCGTGCTCAACGAGCGCGACGAAAACCTGGCGCGGGTGCCAGAGGCCACGCGTGCGCGGGTGCTGCGCATCATCCAGGAGACCGGCTATGTGGCCGACCCGATCGCCCGGCGCCTGAAGCAGATGGGCAACCGCATGATCGGCGTCTACACGTATGAGGCGCTGTTCCCGGCCGACCGCGAGGACTTCTTCTACCCGTTCCTGGCGGGCATCGAGGAGGAGGCGCAGCGCCTCGACCACGACCTGCTGCTGCTGACGAGCGGGCGGGCCACGGGCTCGAACCTCGGGTTGAGCGCCGGGGTGACTCGGCTGCGACTCGCGGATTGCTGCATCCTGCTCGGCCAGAACATGCCGGCGCAGGAGCTGCAGTTCTTGATGGGCAGCGGTTTTCCGTTCGTGTCGATCGGTCGGCGCAACGATGTCGGCGGCCCCGTGCCCTACGTCGCGGCCGACTACGAGAACGCGGTGGGCGGCCTGGTCGAGCGGGCGCGCGGGCTCGGGCACGAGCGCTTCGTCTACCTGGGTCACGGAAGGGGCCCCGAGTCCTACGTCGACCGGGCCGCCGGTTTCGACACGCACGTCGGCCAGGCCGGCACGCATGTCGCGCCAGAGGGTGACCCGCACGAGTGGATCCGCGCCATCGAGGCCGCCCGTGCGACGGTCGTCTTCGTCGAGCAGGATGACTTCCTCCACCGCTTGGTGGCGGCGCTCGACGAGCGCGGTTTGTCGGTGCCCGAGGTGTTCTCGCTCGTCAGCCTGTCGGGCTCGATCGATGCTCCGGACGGCCTGACGGGCTTCCGCCTGCCGCGCCGCGAGATGGGCCGATTGGCCGTCGACATGCTGTCGAGCCCGGCCGATCATCCGCGCCAATCGCTGCTGTCCTGCGAGCTCGTGGAGGGGCGCACGCTGGCCCGCGTCGGGAGCTGAGCCGGCGGGCGGCGTTTCGTGGGCCGTTCGAAATCCCCTATTCCGCTCGCGGCGATCGTGACCTATGGTGGCCTTCGCAGGGGGAGTGGAGCGACGCCGACGGGCCACGGATGACCGTGGGGGGCGGTGCTTGTCGATCCCGCGCATCCATCATCGGGTCGACAGACAGCGGGGAAAACATGTCCACGAACCACCCATCCGAGGCGCCGGGCCGGGCCTTCACACGACGATCGCTTCTGCAGGGAGCGGCGGCCGGAGCGGCCGGTCTGCTGCTCGCCGGCGGTGTCGGGCAGCCGGCTTTTGCCGCCGCCACGCGGCCCTACATCCCGGCGAGTCTCACCTATGCGCCCACCGATCCGCTGGCTGGATTCTTCCAGAAAGTGGCCGCGGGGACGGCGAGCATCGTCTTCAACGGCGACTCGATCACCGAGGCCTATGGGGCCGCCAACCCACAGGAAGGTTACCCCGCGCTGCTGCTCGACCGGTTGCGTCGCTCGAAGCAGCAACCGTTGGGTGGCCTCGGCTATGTGCCCGCGCGGTATCAGTTCTCGGGGGCTGTGCCGAAGCCCGTGACCGCCACCTATCTGACGTATTACGGGAAGAACAACAACGTCATCGACATCCAGGCGAGCACCTACAACGGTAAGCGCAGCACGCAGGAAGGCCTCGGGCGCCGTTCGGTGCTGCTCGAGCCGACCGTCATCACATCGATGTCTTTCACGCAGAAGTTCACGTCGATCCGCATCGCCTACCGGGCGCAGTCGGCCGGCACCACGTTCTCCGTGCAACTCGGATCCGGTGCGCCGAAACCGGTCGCACCCGGCTCGGTCGCCGAGGGCACATTCACGATGGACCCGATCGCCTCCGCACAGCGGACCGTGACGGTCACTGCCGTGACGGGAGGCGTGTTCATCGAGGGATTCGACATCTACGACGGTGACGAGAAGGCGGGATTCCAGGCAATCGAGTCGAGCCAATCGGGTTCGATGACGTGGCAGTTCTCGGCGGCGTCGGGCGCGCCAGTAGGGCTCGGCACGGGCACGGGAAGTAGCGGATGGGCGAACAGCCTCGTGCGCTATGAGCCCGACCTCATCGCCTCGATGTGGGGCACGAACGACTACGCGAACCAGGTCCCACCCGCGGATGTGACCACACACACGATCAATTACCTGACGCTCATGCACGCCAAGAAGCCGGCCGCGACGAAGCTCATCATCATGCCGTACGAGTTCGGGGCGAAGCGGACGCTGCCGTGGTCGGACTATGTGAAAGCCCAGACGGACGCCGTGGCGGCTTTCTTGGAAGCGAACCCCAACGCCAAAGTCGGTTTCTTCGACCTCGGTAAATACATCCCCAAGTACTTCGGGGCAACTTCGGCCACGACCGAGTTCATGTCGGATGGCATCCACCCCAACAGTCACGGATACGACGTCATCGCCGCCATCCTCTACGTCTACTTCACCTCGAAGCCGGCCTAGTCCGCGCCCGCGCCTTGATCTCGAGGATGACGTCGGTCTTGGCATCGGCGTAGGCGTTCATGTCGTCCCACTGCCGCGACATGAGGGCGCGTTTCGTGCTCTCGTAGAGCGCGCGGTCGGCGGCGTCGGAGCGCAGATGGTTGCGCAACAGCAGGTATTCGTCGATGGCCGCGTTGCCGCGTTCGTAGATGTGCACGTGGATGTCGCGCTCGGGCGTGCGCACCATCCGATGTCCAGGCTCCCGCACGCGCAGCGCGTAGCCGGCCGCGAGCAGGGCGTCGAGGTAGTCCTCCTCGGCCGTGATGTCGGCGACGGCTACGACGATGTCGACGATGGGTTTCGCCGCCAGGCCGGGCACGGAGGTCGAGCCGATGTGCTCGATGTCGATGGATGCGGGGGAGAGGGCATCCGCGATGCGCCGGCGGTGTTGCTCGAAGATGTCGGGCCAGCGCTCGTCGTACTCGTGCAGGCCCACGCGCAGGGCCTCGGGGCCGCCCACGAGCTCGAGCTCGGAGACATCCGCTCGACGGGGCACAGGGCTGGAGCCGGCAGGGGAGTCGCTGGCCATTCAGCGCGCCTCGTGCTCGCGCAACGCCGCCACGATCTCGTCGAGGAAGTCGTCGACGTGGTTCTGGTCGTATCCCTCGCGGAACTTCGTCGGCGCGAAGAGCGCCGCCACGACCTCGGCGGACGTGATCGGGTTGATCGACCGGCGTCGCTCATAGCCGGCGAGTGTCTCGCGCACGCGCTCCATCAATTCGTCGACTTCGGTGGGCTCGTAGCCCTCGCGCCACCGCGTCGTGCCGAACTTCTTGGCCGTGACATCCTCTGAACGCATGCATCCCCCTCTGGTCCTCCTCGATCCTGCCACGCGATGAGCGGAATGAGTGGAATGAGTGGAATGAGCGGGATGAGCGGGATGAGCGGGACGTGCGGGACGTGCGCCATGACCAAGGCGAGCGGGTGCGGGCGCGGGAGACGAGCCGCGCCGGTTCGATGCCCCTCGGCGGAGGCCGCTCCGCCTGCCGGTGGAGGCGGAGCGAGCGACGCGTCGCTAGCGTCGAAGCATGGGGATCAACGACGACCGAGCGGGCCACGACCCGCGGCACGAAACCGCCATCGACGTGCGTGCGCTGACCAAGAGTTTTGGCGACACCGAGGTGGTGCGCGGCGTGGACCTGTCGATCGCGCGCGGCGAGGTGTTCGGCATCCTGGGGCCTAACGGCGCCGGCAAGACCACGACCATCGACTGCCTCGCGGGCCTCAGCGCCGCCACCTCGGGCTCGGTACGCGTGCTGGGCCTCGACCCCGTCGCCGACCGGGCCGCCTTCACCGCTCGCGTGGCCGTGCAGCCGCAAGCGGCAAGCCTCTTCGACCACCTCACCGTCGCCGAGACGCTGCGCCTGTTCGCGTCCTTTCACGAGCGCCCCGCCGCCCTCGAACCCCTCCTCGCCGAGGTCGGTCTGACGGACGATCAGGGCATCCGCGCCAAGCACCTGTCGGGCGGTCAGACGCGCCGACTGCTGCTGGCCGTCGCGCTCATCGGCGACCCCGAGCTCGTCATCCTCGACGAACCGGCCGCGGGCCTCGACCCGAGCGCGCGCCTGCACCTGTGGTCGACCATCCGGGCTCTGCGTGATCGCGGCGTCACGGTGCTGCTCACCACGCACGACATGGAGGAGGCAACGGCCCTGTGCGACCGGGTGGCCATCCTGGTGCGCGGCGAGACCGTCGCGTCGGGTTCGCCGGCCGACCTCGTGCGTCAGAGCGCGGGCGAGAGCACGGTGCGCTTCGTGGTGGCGGCTGGCACCGACCTCGGCCCGGTCGAGCGGATGGAGGGGGCCAACGCGGTGTCGTCCGAAAACGTGGCTGGCGGCATCCGTGTCGTCGTGAAAACGGATGACCCGGACGGCCTGTTGCGCGCAATCACCTTCACGCCGGGGCTGCAGGCGCGCGAGTTCGCGGTGCACCGCAGCTCGTTGCAGGACCTGTTCGTCGAGCTCGCCGAGAACGGATCGGCCGGGCCCGCGTCGACCAACACCTCGCCGACCAACACCTCGCCGACCAACACCTCGTCGACGAACACCTCGTCGACGAACACCGAGGGGAGCGCCGCATGAGCGCCGTCACGCCGCCCACCGCCCGCCCGCGTGCCGCCGAACCGGCGCGCCGATCCCCCTTCGTCGAGGTGAGCCGCGCGAGCGCCCTCGAGTTGCTGCGCAACGGCAAGATCGTGGCATCCATGATGTTCATGTTCGGTTTCTTCCTGCTGCTGATCGTGTGGCTCAACGCGGTGCTGGCCGACAGCCCGGATGTCCCGGGCGGCGACTATCTGCGCCTCAACCTGGCCACCTGCATCGTCGTCGGCTATCTCGCCATCGCCATCACGGGAACGACCGTGCCCCTCGTGGCCCTGCGCGAACGCGGAACCCTGCGCCTGCTCGGCACCACACCCCTCAAGCGGCTCACGTTCCTGCTGGCGCAGACCCCCGCCCGTTTCGCGCTCGGGGCTGCTGAGGCCCTCGTCATCCTGGCGATCGCCATCGCGCGCGGCTACCTCGATCCGCTGCAGACGTTGCGGCTCAGCGTCACACTGCTACTTGGCCTCGTCATGCTGTTCTCGTTCGGCTACCTGCTGGCGTCGCGGCTGCGCAATGCCGAGGTGGCGAATCAGTTCACGGGGCTCATCCCCATCATCGTGCTGCTGACGTCGGGCACCGTGTTCCCGCCGTCGCTCTTTCCCGACTGGCTGGTGCCCGTGCTGAACGCCATCCCCACCGCCTGGTTCATCCAAGCGGCCGGCGCCGATCTGTCGGGCTACACGCCCTTCGCGAGTGTCTATGTGCTGTGGGGGCTCATGGCCGCGGCCACGGTCGTCGCGACGCTGCTCGCGGCGCGGTTGTTCCGCTGGGACATCCGCGATCGGTGACCGGGCGGCCCGCGAGCCGACGGTCGGCCCTTGCTTATCGGGAGCAGGGGGTGTTAGCCTCCCTTCACTGAAACGATTCAGTTCGCATATCTCGTGAGATTGTCAGGCTTCGCGCAGCCACCGTAGCGTCGTGAAGCCTCCCCAGCGGCGTCTTACCAGCGGATCCACCGACCTCCGGCAATGACGCCAGAAGGGTTGAATTTCATGACGAGAATTCGACGACTATCCCGAGGCGGTGCGGTTATCGCCGCGTCCGCATCGGCCGCACTTGTGCTCGGGGCGGTGAGTCCGCTGTCGGGCGCCCCGGCGGCCTTCGCCGCAGAAAGCGCTATTGATCCGGCGGTGTTCGCCGACCCGACGATCGACTACCGCCCCGGAGTGCGGTGGTGGTGGCCCGGTAACGCGGCCTCCGAGGAGGATCTCCTCGCGCAGGTCGACTACCTGCACGACAACGGCTTCGGGGCCGTCGAGATCGTTGCCTTCACGAAAGGTTTCCTCACGGGCGAGGGACAGACGGCCGGCTATATCTACGACGGCCAGAACCTCGGTTACGACGTCGACCAGATCCTCGGCTACGAGTCGCCGGAGTATTTCGCCAAGCTCGACGCCGTCGTGGCCCGCGCCAACGAACTCGGCATCACGGTCGACCTGAACATCGGCAGCGGCTACCTGGCCAACGACGATTCCATCGGGGTTGAAGACAGCGAAAGCAGCATGGTTCTCGGGCGCGCCACGGTGTCTCGGGATGCGGCGGGCGCCATTTCTCTCGTCAGCGGCGACATCGATGTGCCGGCGACGACTACCGCCGGCTCGCTGTCCTTCGGAATCCCCGAGGCCGAGATCAGCCCCTTCTACGCCTCCGAGAAGTTCGGTTTCGACTTCGGAACCTGGAGCCCGGACGACGTGACCCTCTCGTCCGTCATCCTCGCGCCCGTGACCGGACAGGGTGAACCGCTCGCATCGAACAACCAGGTGCTGACGGGTGACTTCGACGCCGTCAAGACCTACGACAACCAGACCGTGGTCGACCTCGCGAATGCGGTGGTCAGCTACCCCGAAGATGACGCGGATGATTTCACCATCGATGCGTCGGCACTCACCGAGGGCGAGTACGAGATCATCGCGTTGTACAGCGCGCCCGCGGGAGGATTCGGTTTCAACTCGATCATCGAGAACACCACCACCGAGGGCCGGAACTTCGTCGTCGATCACCTCGATGCCGCAGCGATCAAGAACCTCGTCAACGGATGGCTCGGCGAACCGGCCCTCAATGACATCGTCGATCGGCGCGACGTTCGTGCGGCGTTCAATGACAGCTACGAGTTCTATACGGACACCCACTACAACGAGGTCGTGCAGGCCGCGGCCGAGTCGGAAGACATCCTGGGTTATGACATCACACGGTTCCTCCCGTCCTTTTACGCGTTCTATAAGGACTCGTTCCTGATCGACGGGGCGCCCACTATCAAGGACGAGTACAGCGATCTCGGCTTGAAAGATCTGACGCTGGGAGCGTTCGGCGGTGTGCGACCCGAGCTCCTGTCGGCAGGGCTTTCGGATGACGAGGCGTCGCGCGTGCAATACGACTACGGCCAGCTCGTGAATGCCGCGCTGCTCGACGGAATGGCTTCCTTCTCGGACACGCTCGCTGAATACGGCATCGAGTACCGTCAGCAGGCCTATAACCCGCCGGTCGACACGCTCAAGGCTGCCGATTACGTCGACATCCCCGAGACGGAAGGCCTGTCCGAATACAGCCTCAAGCAGGTGTCGTCGGGAGCGCACCTCTACGGCAAGAATCTCGTGACGTCCGAGGTGTTCACGCTCGGATCGGTGCCGTTCAAGATCACGCCCGAATTCATGAAGCGCGGATTCGACCTCATGGCCACCAGCGGAGTGAACAACTTCTTCTATCACGGCCTGAGCGCCACCTACCACGGGAACACCGATCCAGCCTTCACCTCCGACGACAACCTCTTCGCCGAGGAAGGGTGGCGGGCGTGGCCGACGATCGGTGTCGAGATGGCGGACACGTCGCCGATCAGCGATTACTACGCCGAGATGAACGACTACGCCTCGCGCGCCAACTACGTCATGCAGGCCGGCACCCCGAGCGCCGACGTGGCCGTCTATATGCCACTCTTCGGTGCCCTGGCCGCGGGCGGCGGATTCGGTGGCGGCGCTCAGCCACTCAGTGTCATCACTGCTCTCGAGACGAACGGGTTCACCTGGGGTGCGATCAACGACGACACCATCCAGACAGGTCTGACATGGGACGGGGCCAACCTGGTTGCCAACGACGGCGCGGTCGAGTTCGACGCCCTGGTCGTCGAAAGCTCGACAGTTCCGCTCGAGACCATGCGTTCGCTTCGGCAACTCGCCGACGACGGCGCGCCGATCAGCTTCGTGGGTGCGAGCCCGAGCCGGCAGCCGAGCTATGCCGATGGTGAGTACGCGGCCCTCGATGCCGAAGTGGCCGCGCTGGCGGCAGAGATCGGTTCGTCGATGGATGCCTCCCAGAACGTTTCCGCACTTGCGGCCTCCGTTTCCGCGCCGATCACCTACGCGGCGAACGCGAGTGTCCGCTTCGATCGCCGATCGTTGTCGACCGGCGGCGAGCTCGCCTACATCCGCAACACGTCGACAACGGATGCGACGACCATCGATCTGGCGACGGCAGCCTCGCTCACCGCGTGCAACTGGCTCGACCCGGCGACCGGCAAGGTGTTCGCCGCCGACGACCTTTCGGTGACACTCGATGCCGCCGGCGCTGTCGTGCTGCTCTGTGAACCGGCGGGGACGGGTATCGCCGCCTCTGCTGTCTCGGACGGCGTTCCCGCATCCATCGACGTGACCGAACGTGCGGTGTCTCGAGACCTGACGGACTTCTCGCTGACGGTGACCGCGGACAACATCGGTTCGAACCGACCCGGTACCGAAACCACGGCGTCGTTCACGGAGGGGGTTCTGGGTGACTGGACCTCAGCCGAGGTCGCGGGCGGTCAGCTGAAGAACGTTACGGTGGCCGGGGTCTACCGCACGACAGTCGAGATTCCCGATGCGAGCGACTTCGCGGACGGGGGCGCGGTGCTCGACCTGGGTGTCGTTCACGATGCGGCGACCGTGCGAGTGAATCCCGGGACGGACGGCGCATTCGAGCGGCAGCTGTACGCGGCGCCCTTCGACGTCGATATCGCACGTGCCCTGGTCGACGGCACGAACGTGATCGAGGTGGAGGTGCAGCCGGTTCAGAGTAACCGCCGAGAGGGCCTGAGAGAGCTCTACCTGGCCGACCCGGTCGCCAACGTGCGATACCAGGCCTATGCGAGCGTGCAGGGCGGAACCGGGTTGGTGCCGGCCGGTCTTTCCGGACCGGTGGTACTCCGTTCGGCCGTGGAGAGTGTCGCCGAACCCGCGGTGTCTCCCACCCCGACCCCGTCGGCGCTCCCCATCGGTCCCGAGCCGGCGCCGAGCGATGCCGCAGGTGCGACGGGTGCAGACCGCGACGGGTCCCTGTCGAACACCGGAGGTGATGCGGGCCTCCTGGTGCTCCTGGCGATCGCGCTCCTCGGCGTTGGGGGCCTGCTGGCGTCACGCCGAATCTCCGCGGCACGACGAGCCGGCAGAAACTAGCTCAAGCGGAACCAGGGGCCACCGCACCGTGCAGGTGTGGTGGCCCTCGGCATTGGAACTTGGAGGGCTCCCGAGCCCCCCGTCAGCGGGCCGGGCGGTCGTAGCGCGCGGCGTAGGGGCTGCCGGGGAAGGCGGCGAAAACGAGGAGCGCGAGGCCGCCGATCGTGGGCACGAGGCCCAGCAGCACGAACCATCCGGACAGGTTGAGGTCGTGCAGTCGGCGCACGCTCAAAGCGAGGTTCGGGATGAGGGTGCCGAGCAGGTAGAGAACGACGATGAAGCCCGTGAGGCCGGCCGGGAACGTGATCTTCTCGCTGACCTCGCCGTACTGGTCGACGCCGGCGGTGAGTCGCTGCAGCACGACGGCGAGGATGGGGCCGCCGATCAGGACGACCACGTTGAGCAGAGCGATCCACCAGTACTCGCTGCGGCTCGAACGTCCCGCGAAGGTGGCGTAGCGGGCGAAGAAGCGCGCAATCGCGACACCCGGGGATGCGCCGGGTCGGGGAGCGTCGCCGGGGCGTCCCTGCGGAACGGGCGCAGGCCCAGGTGTGGGGGCACCGGCGGTGGTGGCGGGGTATGCGGGGTAGGTCACGGCGAGTCCTTCTGGTCGTTCGAGTCGGGCGGGTCGTGTCTCGAGACTAGGTCGGGTCGCCGTCGGGAGCGATGGGGAGAAGTGCCCGCCGGGTGAGGACGAGTCCCGTCACGCCGAGCACGACGGAGGCGAGCGTGACGAGCGCGAGCGGCAGGAACGAGGGTTCGTCGCCGGGCATCTGGGCGCTGAGCCAGACGAAGAGGATGGCGCCCGACAGGACGACGGAGGGCAGCAGCCACCGGGCGAGGTCGCGGGGGACGCCGCGGCGGAACACACGTGGGTTGCGCAGGGCGCCGGCGATCGCGGCGGCGAGACCGAGTACAGAGCCGAGGCCGCCGAGCACGAATACGGCGAGCGTCACCGCGGCTGCCGTCTGCTGCTCGGGTGTGCGCGTCTGTTCCGTGTTCGGGCGGTCGAACGTGCCGGCTGGGAAGTCGAGGGTTGCTCCCGCATCGTCATCCGTGAGCTCGGAGGGGTAGCCCGACTCACCATTTCGCTTCAGGTCGAGCGCGTGCGTCTGGAGGCCCTCCGCCTCCGAGGATCCCTCGACAGAGGGCACCTTCGTGCCGGGCGTCGCCTCGAACTCGCCGAAGGGGATGACCGCGTCGCCGGGTGCGCCAGAGATGTCGGATGACGCGCTGCCCGAGGTGTTCCAGCCACCGGAGGTCTGCTCGGCGGCGAGTTCGTCGGGCACGCGCAGCTCGAGCCGCAGCGGCGAGGGAGCGGGATCGCCGCCCCAGTTCGCGTCGTTCGCCCATCCGGTCAAGAGCGCGCCCCACGCCATCCGGTCGACCGCTATGCCTGAGGAATCTTCGGCAGCCACGATCGGTGACGCGAGGGAGTATTCGATGCGGATGTCGTGAGTTCCTGTCAGCACCTGCGAGAGCTCGGTGGCGAGCAGGAGGGTGTCGGCATCCGGGGTCACGGAGAACTTCGCGGGCTCGCCGTCGACGGTCACGCGCGACACCTCAAGGCCCAGGTCATAGCCGTCGATGCTGCTGCGCCACTGCTGGGCGAACTGCGGCACGCGGGCACCTTCGTCGCCGAACGACACCGAGACCTCCTCGGTGACCGCGAGCCGGGCGCCCCCGTCATCCGCGCGCGTGAGTTCGGCGACCGCCTCGAGGGACTGCACCTTCGTGTAGAGCGTGCCGGGCACGTCGCCGCTGTACGAGCGGTACTCGACAGGGCCGGGGTAGGGGTTAGGCAGCGCGGCGACGGCAACGATCGAACCGGCGACGAGGAGGAGCGAGAGGCCGCGAATCGCCGTGCGGGCGCCCGCCGAGAGCGACGACGCCGACGAGAAGTCTCCCCGGGATTCGCGCGAGCGCGCCGTCTCGCCGATGCTGCCCTCGATGAGCGCGCTGACGCGCTTGCCCGCCTGGCGCGGCGGGCCGAACAGCACCGCGTAGGGCAGGAGCCGGTCGCCGATCGGCCCGCGGGCGGTGAGCTGCGTGCGCTCGGAGTACACGCCCACGCCGCGCAGATGCTGCTTGACCAACGCGCCGCGCCGGGTGAGGGGCCGCGCCGACAGGGCGATGGCCAGAACGAACACCGCGAGAACGGAGGACAGGGCGACGAAGGCCACGGGCCACCACACCACCGAGAGCGTGGCCTGATAGGAGAGTTGGCGGAGCAAACCCCACTGCAGGACCGTGAGCGCGAGCGGGGCCGCGATGAAGAGGTCGCGCACGAAACCGCGCGGGATGCGGCGCAGTCCCATCGTCAGCTGGGTGCGGCGTTCCGTGGCGACGGCTGATCGCAGCAGCGCAAGAGGGAGGTCGCCGATGGTGCCGGTGCCCCGGGCGACACGGGCGGCGGCGGCAAAACGTGAGGTGCGCTCATCCGAATCGAGCCCGCGCCGTTGGGCGGCGCTGAGTGCTGCCGCGAGCTGCGCCGCGCGGGGACGACGCAACACCTGGGCCGCCAGATGTGGGCTGATGCCGGGCGGCGGTTCGTATTGCGCCACGAACCACGGCCGACCGCGCGCGTCACTCCACGCCACGGCGCGCGCCGCGAAGGCGAGCAGGAAGGTGAGCGCCAGGAAGACGAGAGGCGCGATCGGGCCATAGACCTGCACCCAGTAGAGCGGCGTCTGCGGGGGCATCGCGAAGGAGCCGGGCTCGAACGACATCACGAAACCGGCGTGCGCGTGCGGCGGCACGTTCTCGTCCGAGATGAAGCGGTAGGTGACGTCGTCGGGCGAACCCGTCGCCGCCTGCGGTTCCGGGTCGAGCCACACGCCGCCCGCCGCCATGAGCCACGTCAGGCTGCTGCGCGGCTGCCGGATGAGTTGCTCGTCCATGTCGCGCGGGATCGTGACCGAGACGTCGAGCCCCGAGAGTCCCTGCGGCCAGGACGGGCCGAAGACATCCCATTTGAGCAGATCGACCGGGCGGCCCGTGTCGGCGTCGGTCGACGAAAAGGCCAGGTCGTGAAGGCTATAGCGCAGCACGAATTCGTGGGTGCCCTGCAGGGTGTCGTCGCCCTCGAGCGTGAGCTGCACCTGGGTGGGCGTGTCCGATCGGCCCACGTCGAGTGCCTTGCCATCAATCGTGGCTTCGATGGCATCCGGCGTGAGCGCATGCCCCTGGTACTGGCTGGCGAGAGTGCGCTGGATGCCGCGCTCGCCGCCCGCACCGCCACCCTCGTCGCCCGAGGCATCCGGAAATTGCGCGGTGATGCGCTCTTCGACCTGCACGTCCATGCGGCCGACGTCGGTGCGGGTGACGCGGTAGTCGGCGGTGAACTGCCGCGCGATCCACGTGTCGGTCACGTTGGAGGCCGACTCGGTGATGTCGTCGAGGGTGAGGGGTTTGTTGATGACCGGCCCCACGAGCAGCACGATGCCGGCGAACGCCACGAGCGCCCAGAACCCGCGCAGGCTGTAGCGCAGCCCGGGGCCGCCCTTCGACCGCAACCAGGCCTCGAGCGCCAGCAGCCACCGCGACAACACGACCCACAACGGGCTGTGTTTCGGGGCCGGGTCGGGGATGCGTTCGTCTGAAGCGTCAGCCCCCGCCGCGTCTGCGGGCGGCTGTGCCGGGTCCTCGGTCGTCACCCTTCGAGTCTGGCACAGCACCGAGGTCGCTCAAGGGCTTCGCGCCGGGCTGTGTCAGCGCGAAACGCTCAGACACCGGGGTGCGCGAAAACGATCGAACGCGGCCGGAGCGCCTGATGCGGGCATCACGACGAGGATGCCGCGGGGCAGCTCGAGCTAGAAGTCGGCGTCGAAGTCGGACGGCCCGTCGTCGGCGCCCTCGCGGGGTTTGGGAGGCTGGAGGTTGCGGGTCTTCTCCCGCATCGATTCCAGTGCGGTCGGATCGTCGAGGTCGACGGCCCGGTCGAGTGCCGGCGAGGAGAAGAGTTGGCTCGCCGGGCCGAGAAGAAGTCGCGCTTCACCGCGCAAGGCTTCGTCCGAGAGGGCCGGAACGGTGACCAAATCCGATTTGCCGACGTTGGCCAGGGCTCGGGCGTACTCGACGACGGCCGTGCAGATCTCGTCTCCCAAGATGACGTATCCGCTCGCGTAGAAGAGCTTTTGCATGGTGTTCGTCCCCCTCGTCGTGACTGGTTCTGATAACGACGTTAGATGACCTCTCGGCGTGCGCGGCAGGGATTGACCTCGCTGAATCCTCGCGCTAATTTCCGACGCGGGGCTTCTGTCGGCCGGCGCCGCTCAGTGCTCGGGGTGCAGGCTCTCGTCGGCCTCGACGATGCGCCACGACGTGAAGTGAACCGTGAGGCCGGCTCGCGACGGCGCGCAGCACAGGGGGCCCGCCGTGACCGTCGCCTCGGGGTCGAGGGGTGCGACACGAACGAGACGCCAGGCCTCGTCGTCGACGCGGGCACGGATGGTGAGAGCATCCCCGGATCGGCTGGCGCGAATCGTGACGAGGCGGCCGTGCCAGCCGGGGATGGGGGAGAGCGACCAGTCGGACATGCCCCGCGTGACGACCGCTCCGAGGCTGTCTTCGCCGTCGCTGCGTTCGACACCGGTCTTGATCCAGGTCGTGTCGTCGACCTTGACGAAGATGCCCGCCTGGTCGAACTGGGCCGAGAAGTCGAGGTGGAACGCGACCTCCATGGCCGAGTTTTGCTCGAACGGAACGAGCAGGGCGTGCTCGGTGTCGTGGATGAATCCGTAAGACGTGATGCGCCAGGCGTCACTCTCCTCGACGGCGGTCACGCGCATGCCGTCGTCGTCGATCTCCACGCGCGCCGGTGGCGTCGTCCACGTGCCCGTGTTCCAGTCGATATCGGTCATGGCGGATGTCCTCTCCTCAACGCGGCCCGGCCGGCCACGGCCCCAGCGTACACTTGTACACATGACGATCGACCACTTCCCCGGAGATTCCCGCAGCAACTACGAGCGCATGCTCGCCGGTGACGACTACATCGCCGACGACCCCGAGATGGCGCGCCGGGCCGGCCGTGCGGATCGCCTGGCCGACGCCTACTATCGAGCCACGCTCGCGGATGAGGCGGCCGCCCGTCCTCTGCTCGTTGAGCTTCTCGGCTCGCTCGGCCCGGATGCCGTCGTCAAGCCACCCCTCTTCGTGGACTACGGCGAGCACATCCACATTGGAGCGCGCACGTTCGTCAACTACAACCTGACGGCCCTCGATGTCGCCGCCATCACCATCGGCGAGGACTGCCAGATCGGCCCGAACGTGCAACTGCTGACTCCGACGCATCCCGTCGAGGCGCAACCCCGTCGCGACAAGATCGAGGGTGCCAAACCCATCACGATCGGCGACAACGTGTGGCTGGGCGGCGGCGTCATCGTGTGCCCCGGTGTGACCATCGGGTCGGACAGCGTGATCGGGGCCGGATCGGTCGTCACGCGCGACATCCCGGCCGGCGTGGTCGCGGTCGGCAACCCGGCCCGCGTGATCCGCGCCATCGACGAGTCGCGGTGACCGCGGAGGCCGGGGGCCCGGCAGCCCCCGTCGATCCCGAGCGGTCTGCGAGTTCGGCGAGCTCGGCGCCTTCAGTGCGGGCCACGCGCCGCACGGATCCGCACCGGCGGGAGCGCGTCATCGAAGCCTGCCTCGACGTCATCGCCGACGTCGGGGTCGACGGCACGACCCACCGTCGTGTGGCCGCCGCGGCCGACGTCCCCCTCGGGTCCATGACCTACCACTTCGCCGGCATGGACGAGCTCCTGCGCGAGGCGTTTACGCTCTTCGCCGATCAGGTCGCAACGCAGTTCGCGTGCCGACTGGACAGCGCGACATCCGAGGAGGAGGCCGAGCGCGCCGTGGTCGACATCATCCTGCACGACACCTTCGGCACCGACCGCGATCTGGTCCTCACCCACGAGCTCTACACGCTCGCGGCCCGCCGGCCCGAATACCGCACGATCACGCAAACCTGGATGGCTCGCAGTCGCGCCGCCCTCGAGCGGCACTTCGACCCGTCGACCGCGCGCCTGCTCGATGCCCTGATCGAGGGGCTCACGATCCACCGCGCCCTCGACGTGACGCGGCCGGATGATGCACTCGTCGTCGAGGCCGTGCGCCGCATCCTGCGCCCCTGATCGGCCGGCGGCAGCAAGCATTGCTCGTCTTGCAGCTATTGTGCATTGCACGCTAACATGCAAAACATGACAGCTGATGTGGGGGCGCAGATCCGAAAGGGCGTCGTCGAGTACTGCGCGCTCGGCATCCTGTCGCGCGAGCCGATGTACGGCTGGCGGCTGTCCGAGGAGCTGGTCGAGCGCGGCATGATCGCGAGCATCGGCACCCTCTACCCCGTGCTCGGGCGCCTGAAAGATCGCGGCCTGATCACGTCCTACGCCGGCGAGAGCGGGTCGGGGCCCGTGCGCAAGTACTACAAACTCACCCCCGCCGGGGAGGCGGAGCTGAGCGAATTCCGCCGCCAGTGGGAGCCCTTCACCCGTTCCGTGCAAGACATCGTGGCAGGAGACGACGCATGACCACCGTTCCCCCCGAGGTGCAGGCCTACCTGAAACGCCTCGACCGTGCGCTGCGGCCCGTGCCGCGCGATGTCGCCTCGGCGATCCGAGCCGGCATCACCGAAGAGCTGGCCGGCCTTGAGTCGCAGGAGGCCGTCGAGCGGGTCCGCTCCTTCGACGACCCCGAGGCGATCGCGGCTGCCGCGCTGGGCGAGAGCCGCGCCGACGCCCGGCCGGCCCCTCGGCGGCGGGCCCTCTGGGTCGTCGGTGCCGTCGCGGTCGTCGTGGTGGTGGCCCTCGTCGTCACGGCTTCGGTCTCGGGCTGGCTGTGGGGCCCGGCACCTGATCGCGACGCGCAGCCGGCTGGCCCCTCGGCAAGCGCGTTCCCCCTGCCCGATCTGGGCCCGTCGCCCGCCCCGGCCACGCCCGGCGCCGACGAGCTCGAGAAGCTGCGCCTCGAAGAACAGGACCGTCAGTGGGATGCCGTCACGGCCACCTACCCCGACGCCGTGCGCCCCGCCGACCCGTTCCAGGAATACCGCGACCCGAACGACTCGACGGCGCTTCTCGGATGCCTCACCGCCGCGGGCCTGCCCGTGGACCTCGGCTCGACGGTCGGCGGTGGCGGACCCGTCAGTGTGGGCACGAGCACCTCGACCGAAGCCGAAGAAGTCGCCTCGTTCACCTGCTGGGCGGGCTACCCCACGAAACCGGTCGCGCCGATGACGACCGCCCAGCTCGACTATCTCTACAGCTACCTGACCGAATACCTCGTGCCCTGCTACGAGGCCAACGGAATCACGAACGAGAAGGCGCCCAGCCGTGAGGACTTCGTGAACCAGTGGCCGAACCAGGGATGGTTCCCCGACACGACCTCGGCCGCGCTGAGCGACCAGGAGCAAGAGCGCATCGACACCACCTGCAAGCGACCGGACTGACGATGCGCTCGAGACATCCTCAACACCTTCGCGTGGTCACGCGGAACCTGATCGTCGCCGCGACGCTCGTCACCGTGCTGGCGGGTTGCACTCTGCTCGGCCCTGAGCGGGGCGGCTCGCCGTCACCGACCTCGACGACGGATGCATCATCCGCGACGCCGACCGCGACGCCGACGCCCTCCCCGGTGCCCACCAATCAATTCATCGACTCGGGCCCGACTGAATTCGCCACGGGCGACGCCACGGAGTTGCCCGACGGGGCCCTCCGCTACATCGTGCAACCGGGCGACGTCGGCAACGTGATCTGCGAACGATTCGGCCGCGAGTACTGGCAGGGCTACCTGGCCGACGCGGACGGCAATCCTGTGAACGGCGCTCTGGGCTGCATGATCGTCAGCTTCCCCGGGGATGTCATGATCTTGACGCGCGACACCCGGGCCGAGGCCATCAAGCGCGCCCGGCTGTCCGCGCCCGAGTAGCGCTTCAGGCGGATTCGCGAACGAGAAGGTGCAGACCGACCAGGGCTTCGAGCATCCCGGACGGGCCCGTTCGGTCGAGGACCTGTTCGAGTAGGCCGGCGGCCGCTTCGGCGAAAGCGGTCTTGTCGATGGCCAGGGTCGTGAGTTCGGGGTTGCCGAGGCGGCCGATGTCGAGGCCGTCGATGCCGACGACGGCCACCTTGCTCGGCACGGCGACCCCGAGCCGGCTGAGGGTTTTCAGCACGCCCATGGCCATGACGTCGTTGTAGACGAGGATCGCGTCGGTGTCGGGGGCTTCGCGCAGGAGGCGTTCGGTGGCCGCCATGCCGCCGTCGAGGGACTCGTCGGCCGAGACCATGGGGCGGTCCGGCCAATCGAGCCCGTGTTCGCCGATATAGGTTTCATACACGTCGCGTCGTTCCCGCGAGCCCGCATCGTCGGAGTCGATGAACGCGATGCGATGCCGGCCGGACGCTACGAGATGGTCGAGCGCGGCGGTCACACCCGAGGCTCCGTCGAGGATGACGCGGGCGTCGAGCCGGGGGTGAGCTGGGCCGTCGAGCATGATGAGTGGCAGGCCCAGGCCGCCCTGCCGCAGTACCGAGGCGGGGAGCAGCGAGAACGTGTCGGAGCGGCATCCGGTCAATGCGAGCGCATCGACACGCGAGGCGATCGAGGCGAGCTGCGCGCGACCTTTCTCGCGGTCGGTGCCGATATCGCAGAGCAGCACGCTCCAGCCCCGCTCGGCCGCAACGCGCGTGAGTGCCGAGGCGAGCTCGGCGAAATACGGGTTGCTCAGGTCTTCGAGCACCAGCCCGATCGTGGTCGTGCGCCCCTGCACCATGCTCTGGGCGCTCCGGTTCGGGCGGTAGTTGAGCTCGTTTGCCGCGGCTAATACGCGAGCCTTCGTCGCGGGGCTGACGTCGACCATGTCGTTGAGGGCCCGCGTCACGGTCTGGCGTGAGACGCCCGCGCGCGCGGCGACGTCGAGGATCGTGCTCGCGCCGCGTTCTCTTGCCATGGACTCGAGTGTACTGCTAGCGTCGCCTACACCGTGAACGTTCACGGTGCGTGTTTCGATTGGAGCTTCCCCTGTTTTCCTCCGCTGCCCCCGGCTCCTCTCCGGTCGACCACCGCGAGGCCCGTCGCGCCCGCATCGCCGTCGGCGTCCTGTTCTTCACGAACGGCGCGCTGATCTCGAATCTCCTTCCTCGCTATCCCGAGATCAAGGATGACCTCGGCCTCACGAATACGGCGTTCGGCGCGGCCGTCGCGGCTTACCCTCTGGGTGCGCTCCTGCTCGGGCTGACGGCCGGCATCCTCATCCGCCGCTTCCGCTCGTCCCGCGTAGCCATCGCCGCGACGGTCATCACCGCCATCGGGCTCTTGCTCGTGGGTGTCGCCCCCGGCTGGATCGTCCTCGCCCTCGCGCTCTTCCTGGCGGGCGCGATGGACTCGATCACCGACGTGGCGCAGAACTCACACGGCCTGCGCGTGCAGCGACTCTACAAGCGGTCGATCATCAACTCCTTCCACGCCATCTGGTCGATCGGCGCGGTCATCGGCGGCGTGATGGGTGCGGCCGCGGCGGCTCTCGGCGTCCCGCTGCTCCTGCATCTCACGATTTCGGCGGTCCTCTTCAGCGCCGCCGCGCTCGCCTCCTACCGCTGGTTGCTGGCGGGGCCCGAGCCGACTCCGGATGCCGCGCCCACCGTCGCTGAGCCGCTCGCCGGGTCGATCGCCGAGCCGATCGCCGCCTCGGCCGCATCCCCGTCCCCGACGAAAACCGCGAAGCCCGGCGGCACAGTTTGGCGCTACGCCACCCTGCTCGCCCTCGTCGCCATCGCGGCCGGCGGCGCCATCGTCGAGGATGCCGGCAGCTCCTGGTCCGCCATCTACCTCTCCGACAGCCTGGGCGCCTCGGCCTTCGTCGCGGGCCTCGGCTTCATCTCGCTGCAGGGCATGCAGTTCGTCGGCCGCCTACTCGGGGACCGCATGGTGGACCGTTTCGGCCAACGCGCGATCGCTCGCCTCGGCGGCGCGCTCGTGCTGGTGGGAATGGGTGCCGCACTCGCGTTCCCGAGCATCCCGGGCACCATCATCGGCTTCGGTCTGGCCGGCTTCGGCGTCGCGACCCTCATCCCCGGCGCCATGCAGGCCGCCGACGAGCTGCCCGGCTTCAAACCCGGCGCGGGCCTCACGATCGTCGGATGGCTCCTCCGCCTCGGTTTCCTGCTCTCGCCGCCCATCGTGGGCGCCATCGCCGACGCGTCCTCGTTGCGTTTCGGCCTCATCCTCGTCCCTGTCGCGGGCCTGTTCGTCCTGATCTTCGCCCGCGTTCTCTCCACCCGCACCACTACCGCGGGCGCCGACCGATGACCGAGCACCGAGCCCCCACGATCGCGGATGTCGCCGACCGCGCGGGCGTCTCCCGCCAAACCGTGTCGAGGGTGATCAATCACGACGCATATGTCGCGAACCCCACCCGCGCCAAGGTACTCGAGGCCATCCGGGATCTCGGCTACCGCCCCAACGTCGCAGCCCAGGCTCTCGGCCGCCGCAACCGCCCGGGCCCGCGCGTGCCCGCACGTGACGCCGACGCGTGAGGCTCGACCGCAGCTTTCAGATGCCTATTGGTCGCCCAGGGCCTCGGCGGCCAGCCGCTGCAGCGCCAGGATGTGGGCGTCGAACGTGTATTGCCCGAGCGGCGTCAGGCTGAGCGTGGTCGTGAGGCGCTTGTCGGTGCGGCTCGAGGACGTCGACTTCTTCACCGTCACGAAGCCGAGTTCGACCAGGCTGCGGACCGTCTTCGAGAGGTTTGCCTCCGACAGCCCGAGCGTGTCTTTCAGAACCGAGAACTCGGCGCTGTCGACGGGGCGCAGCAGGCCGCATATCCGCAGGCGGTTCGGTGCGTGGATCGCTTCCGAGAAGCGGGCATCATCGGCCACGCCGCAGCTCCCGATCGAAGGCACGGTCATAGGCGCGGCCGCCCAGCCACATCACCAGGAACGCTGCGAGGGCGCTCGCAATGATCCACACGCCGTTCCCGGTGGCGGCGAGGGCGAACGACACCCCAAGCAGCAGCACGATGACGACACCCATGACGATGGCGACGGTGAGGCTGCGCGGTCCGGCCGTGTGGGTGATCGTCACGCCCGTCTTCTTTTGATAGGCCAGCGCGAGAAAGACGATGCCGAGCGAGGCGAACGTGACCAGCAGGGATTGCCAGATCGTCCCGGTGCCGATGGGCGAGCCGACGATGGCAGCGGTCGCGAGGCCGAGGAGCGGGTAGTACCAGCCCGGTGTCGCGACCCGATCCGCCAGGGCTGAGCGGTCTGACTGGAGCGCGCCCAGCGCTTCGCGCGCATCCCGATTGCGGTCGTCGGCGGGGTAGTGAGAGCCTTCGTAGTGACTTTCCATGTTGGAAACCATTTCACATGCCATCCGGTTAAGCAAGAGGGTGGCGAAGTGATGTGGCCCGGCTGAGACTCCGCGCTAGTCAACCGCCGGCTTCATCCAGAACGGCGAGTAGTGGTAGCCATCCGGGTCGTCGAATTGACGCTGATACATGAAGGGGTAGTCATCCGTGTCGCCGATGCGCCCGCCTGCCGCACCCGCGCGTTCGGTGAGCTCGTCGACGGCTTCCCGGCTGCCTAGATCGAACGAGACCGTGACCTTTGAAGGGGTATCGGGCCCGCCGATGAGGTCCTCGGTGGCGCCGACGCTGGCATACATCGCGCGGCTGCCCAGCATGATGTACTGCTCCGGCGCAATCGCGAAGCAGGATGCATCGAGCCCCGACATCTCGTCGTTGCGCTGCCAGCCGAGGGCCGTGTAGAAAGCGGTCGCGCGTTCGACGCTCTCGACCGGGCACGTGATGAATATGGTCATGCGGCCATGCTGATCTCGGCGACCTGTCTCGTCAAGGTATTTGTTTCCGCGAGCGCCGCGCTGAAGGACGCCCACACAAAACAACGCCCCGCCGCAACGCACGCCCTTCGGGGGAGGGTGCGTCGGACGGGGCGTCGTCGTGCTGCGCCGATCGTTCGGGGTCGACCGGTGCAGCAGTTCAGGGGGCTACGGTCGCGACTCCAGACGTTTGCGCTGAATGCGTCGCAGGGCGAGCAGCATCGCGCCCGTGATCAGCAGGAAAAGGGCCACACGACCCGCTGCCCCGATCCCGCCGGCGCCGGTCGCCGACAGTCCCGGCTGGTCGCTGCCGGCGAGCGGCGCGGGGAACGTGTTGGTCACGGTGATCGCCCGCGAGCCCGTGGCCGCGACGATGCCGTCGGCGGTGGTGCCCGTCGAGGCGTCATCGTCGGCGATCGTCACCGTCGCGCCGTCGGGCACGGGGGTTTCGACGACCTGGCAGATGCTGCCGGCGACGACCGTGAATTCGCGGGTCTCGTCGGCGCGCAACGTGAAGTCCTCGTCAAGGCGGGGGCCGGTCGCGCAGGCCAGGTGGAAGCTGTAGACCGCGTTTGCATCCGGGGCGTTCACCGCACGCTTGGTGACGCTCACGGTGGCGGCGTCGAAGGTGTTGACCGCGACGATGCGGAGAACCTGGGCCGTGTCGGGCGTTCCGGCCGCGACCGGCTTCGCGTCGTCGAAGGTGGCCGGGGTGACGACGCTCGTGGTGGCGCCTCCGGTCTCCGTCTCGACGCCGAAGCAGCGGGCTCCCACGGGCAACAGCACGCCGTCGAGGCGGGAGGTCTCACCGGCACGGATGTCGACATCACCATCGAACAGGGTGGCGAGCACATCGTCGCCCGCGGCATCCGTCATGGGCACCTGGCAGGTGACCTGCACGCGGAAGGTGGCCTCGGTGACGAAGTCCTGGTCGGCGAGGGCACCCTCGACGTTCTTCGTGAGCTCGACGACGCCGGCCGAGTAGTCGTTGACGAAACCGACGGTCGCCGTGTTGCCGGTCGCCGTGTCGGCCGCGATCGTCACGGTGACGGGCGGCGGGGTACTGTCGGCTCCGCCGTTGTCGGTCTCGGTGACCGTGCAGACGGCGCCGAGCGGCAGGCCCGTGATGGCGTCGGAGGTGAGGGCCGTCGCGCCGTCGTGAGCGATGAGTGAGACATCCTTCACGAACACGTCGTCGACGCCGTTGAACGCACAGGCCACGCGGAACACGTACTTCTCATCGGGGTTCGCGCTCACCCCGACGCCGGCCAGCTGCTTGTTGATGACGAGCGCGCCCGCGTCGAAACGGTTGGTCACATCGACCGCGGCCAGGTGGATCGACCCGCCGGCGGTTTCGGTGGTGGTGGCCGGCACGAGCAGCGGGGTGGCGGGCGTGACGGTGCTCTCGGTGGCGCCGCCGGCATCGGTCTCGCTGGTGGTGCAGAGCGCGCCGACGGGGGCGGCGACATCCTGCGAACCCGCGGTGTCGAAGGTGAGGGTGCGCGGGAAACCGGGCACGGCCGCACCGTTGTAGAGGCAGGACACATCGACCGAGAACGGTCCGGCGCCGTAGGCCGCCGCATCGCCCGTGACGGTCTTGGTGACGCGGAGCACGCCCAGCGGGTAGCTGTTCGACACGGTCGCGGTGGGGATGCGGTCGGCCCCCTGTTCACCGGCCCCGAAGTGCGGCTCGATGGTCACGTGCGCTGCGGTCTCGCGGGTGCCGTGATCACTCACGGCACCGTCGGCGTCGCTCTCCCAGACGGCGCAGTCGGCACCGGCCGGAATCTGACGAACGGTTGCTTTCTCGCCGGCGCGCATAGTCCGCTCACCGGAGGTCACGACGGTGGAGACGCCGCCACGCGGGATCACGGTGCACTCGTAAGCGAACGTGAACTCGGCGCCGTCGGTGTCGACCTTTGCCGGGTTCTCGCCGATCGCCTTCTCGAGCTCCAGCGAACCGTAGCTCGTCGCCACACCGACCTTGATGGGTTCGATGGGGGCGAGCACGCGGTCGCGGCCGTTGCCCTGCTGGGTGGTTTCGGCGTGGGCGACGGAGTTCCAGGCGATGGTGGGGTCGCTCACGCGGCTCACATCGAGCGGTGTCGTCATCGAGAAGGCGATGGTGACCCCTGCCCCGGGCGCGAGGGGCGCCTGGCGGAAGTTCATGACCGCCTGGAACGCCGTCGCGTCCGGCGTGTAGGCGCTGGCCCAGTCGCCCGGAGCGCACGTGGCCGCCGACCCGAGGTCGAGGTCCTCGGTGCAGAGGGTTTTTGCGGTGCTGTAGCCGAGCTGGAGTGCCGGGCCGCCGCCGCGCACATCGGGCGCGCGGGTCAGAACGGGCCGGTTGTCCCACTGGGTGCCGCGGTCGGCGCCCAGAACGCCCGTGTCGCCCTTGACGGGGAGACGGTCGACGATGGTCATCTGGGTGCCCGGTTCGGTGCCGGCGTTGCGCACGCGGATGAGGTAGTCGAACGTGTCGCCCGGGTTGACCAGCGCGATGCAGGGGGTGGCCGTGTAGGTCACGCCGCCCTCGGTGTAGGCGGGGCAACCGGCGTCACCGATCGCCGCGGGCTGAGCGGTGCGGGTGTTGAACCAGCCGAGGGCCGGGTTGCCCGACACCCACTTGCGCGCTTCGAACGATGCTCCGGCGCGGGTGCGCGCCGTGGCCGTGTCGGTGCACAGGGTGCCCGCGCCGTAGGTTCCGTCGGTCGAGGTGCCGTCGCCGGTGGTGCAGACCAGCCCGGGCACGGTCGAACCCGCGGCCATCGTGTTGGTCAGCAGCTGCCCGGCCACGACGCCCGGTTCGAGCTTGGCCTGCACGACGATGCTCAGGGTGGCACCCGGCGCGAAGACCCAGGCACCGAAGTCGAAGGCGGCTTGCGAGACGTGCTCGCCATCCCGGGTCAGCGTGAGGGTCGGTGTCGGCACGGCGGGTGTCCCGGCGGGGACGTCGGTAGCGGTCACCTGGAACGGCTGACCGCCGTCGCCCACGAAGGTTTCGTCGAAGGCGAGTCCGGTCGGCAGGGCGTCGACGACGCGCAGGTTCGGGATGCTGGAGGTGCCGTTGTTCGTCACCTTCAACGTGAACGGCGTGCTCTCGCCGGGGGCGATGGCCGCGTCGGGCGTCTTGTCGACGTCGAGCTTCGGCGTGCCGTCGTTCAGCGAGAAGCTGCTCGTGACGGTGTCGGTCGTCTCCCAGTTGCCGGGGGTCTGCAGGCGGGTGGCGTAGAGACCCGTCGCGGCGTTGTCGATGGGGCTCACGACATCCGTGTCGGCGTCGCTGCGCAGGGTTTCGCGAGGCGTCACGCGGAACGAGATCTTGGCGTCGCACCGGTCGGTGGCGCACGGCGTGATGACGTTGCCGCCGTTGACGGTCGAGGTGCTGCTGAAGACGGCACGGATGCCGCGCACATCGGCCGCTTTCACGGTGGCGGGCAGGCTCGCGGTCGCCGCGGGCGTTCCGAGCACCCAGGCGCCGTCGACGAACGCGTCGATGCGAACCCGGTTCGAGCCGCCCGACGTGGCCGGGAAGGTGGGCTGCTGCAGGTCCACGAAGTCGACCGAGTCGAAGAACGTGGGGTCGCCGTCTTGCACGCCGAGTTCGCGCGCGCTCAGGTTGCCGGTGTTGCGCGCGCTGAGGTTCACGGTCGCGTACTGCTTCGGCAGGCCGGGCACGTGGGTGGGCAGAACGCTGGGCGAGATGGACTTGTTCACGGTCGCGCCGTCGGCCGCGGGGCCGGTGCTGATCGCGGGCGAGCAACTGGGCTGGGCGCCGACATATCCGTCGGCACCGAGGATGAAGCAGTTGCTCAACACGATGCCGTCGGCCGTGCCGTCACGACGCTCGGTCGTGAGGTTCAGCTGGAAGTACTGCGTAGGGGCGAGGTCACCGGCGAGGGTGGCGCGGATGCCGGTGGCGCGCTCGAGGAGCGCCGCGTTCGAGGCCGCGAAGGGCACCCAGGCGTCGGCGGACGGGTCGAAGACCTCGATGGTGGCGGTGCCGGTGTTGGTCGTCTTGCTGACGGTCGCGCCCGTGATGCGCAGGGTCGCGAAGGGGTTGCCCTGCGCGAGCGGCCGGCCCGAGGCATCCGTGGGCGGGTCGGTGATGACGGCGGAGGCGAGCGGCAGGTTGCCGTTGTTGGTGTAGCGCAGCGTGAAGGGGATCGGTTCGCCGGCCGGGATGCTCGAGCGCTCGACGTTCTTCACGCCGGTGCCGCTCGATCGGGGCGACTCGACCGCGAGAGTGTTGCAGGCGTTGGCGGTCGCGGTGCCGGTTCCGTCGGCGCGCCCGGCGCTTCCGGTGACGCGCGCGCAGTTGTCCACTCCGGGGCTGGTGCCGCCCGGAAGGTCGGAATCGGTGACGAGTGCGTTCAGTCGGCCGGTGAGGCCGAGGGCGGCGGTCGAGCCGGCCTCGATGGTGGCGCCTCCGTCGCGTCCGGCGTAGGTCACGGTGACGGCGGTGAGGCGAACTCCTGCGGCCGGGGCCAGTGTGACGGTGGTGTTGGCGGTGTAGGTGTCGTCGTGCACGTCCCCGTTGGAGTAGGTGCGCACGAGGCGGGCGCTGGCGGCGCCGGCCGGGAGGGTCAGTCGCACGGATTCGGCATCGAACTTGTCGAATTCGGCGGGCGTGGTGGCGGCCGGTTCGGTGATCGTGAGTTCCGAGATCGGGAACGGGGAGTTGTTCTTCGCCTGCACGATGGCCGAGACGCCGGAGCCCTGGCCGACGACGGCATACTCACCGTTGTCGCGGGTGAAGTTGTGGTTCGTGTCGGGGAAGAAGGTTTTCGACGCGTTCAGCATCAGCGTGTCGGGCAGAACGTCTTTGTTGGCGCACACGTCGGTGCCCGCCGTGACCGCACCGGCGGCATCGCGCGCGGTGGGGGTGGCGCAGTTCTTCACGGTGACGCGGTCGACGGGCTTCTGTTCGGCGCCGGTCGAGCGGATGGTGTCGCGCAACGTCACAGACAGGTCGACGCGTCCCTGCGTGGCCGAGGTCGGGATCTTCGAGCCGTCGGCGTTCGAGAAGACGACGCGCACGCCCGTGATGGTGCCGGGGTCGATGCCCGCGGGGATGGCGAAGGTGCCCGCCGCGGTGAGGGTGCTGCCGCCGACGAAAGCGTCATCGCCGCACGCCATGGTGGGGTCGGCGCAGACGAACAGCTCTGCCGTGTCGGCGCCCGGCGGGAACGACACGAGTGTGACACCGGCCACATCGAACCGGTCGAACGTGCCGGCGCCTCGGTCGGTGACCGCGAGTTCGCGCACGTCGGCTGAGCTCGACGACGCGTTGCGGATGCCGAGCTGCACCGAGCTGGCCGAGCGCGACCCGGCCACCGCCGATGCCCCCGTCCAGGCCTTGGTCGCCACGGGGCTCGTGACCTTCGGCACCGAGACGGCAACCGTGTTGCTGGCGGTCTTCGGTTCGGCGTTCTCGGCATCGACGGTCGCGGTGTTCTCGAGCTGCGCGCCATCGGCGAGGGTCGTGTCCGCGGGCAGTGTCATGCGGATGTCGAGCGTCTCGTTCATGCCGGCAGTCAGGCCCTGGCCCACCGGGTTGTCGAGCGCCTGGCGGTAGGAGATCGTGAGCGTGCGGGTGCTTTCGGCGTAGTCGACCAGACGCGTGGGCGTCGAGGACGGGAGGCTCGCGGCATCCAGCACGAGACCCTCGGGGAGCACGTCGACGAAGGTGAAGCCGACGCAGTCGACCTCGATGCTCGAGCACGAGAGGTAGAGGTTGTAGGTGACGTCGTCGCCGGCGTTCAGCGGCTGACCACCGAGGTCGTTGCCCTTGGTCACGTTGACCGTCGCGGCGTCGGCGGCGAAGGCCGGGGCGGTCGGTGTGAGCACGGCCAGCGCGAGGATGGCTGCGGTGAACGCGGCCAGTCTGGCGCGCGATCGCGGCGTTCGGCGGAAAAGACGCACGGTGAAAAACCCCCGGATGGTTGTGGAAAAAGTCGAGGTTCACTCGGAACCTTGGCCGAGACTATGTCCACCTTTTGGAGGACCATCAGTTTTGGGGCAGGAGTAGTACACGATTTAGTGCATGGCGTCGCGGGCTGTCCCCCGTCAGGGGTGCAGCGGCGACGAGCGACGCGCCGATATGGCGACGCGAATATCCTTCGGGGCTAACGCCGGATGCCGGGTTGCGATTTCCGCGGCGGGCGGATGCCGGCGCGCTGCAGCCCGGCGAAGACGACGGCCGACAGCGCACCCGCGCCGATATAGGCGACGACCCGGATGGCGATGACGGCGGCAATGAACCCGGGTGTCAGGAGAGTCGGATTGATGATCGGCAGCGACGCGACGCCGATCGCGAGGCCGCCCGCTGCCGGCCCGATCACCCAGGTGCGGCGCCTCTCGAAGCGGTAGCGACACGCGGCGAACGCGAGCTCCATCGCCAGGGCGGGGAGGAGCAGGGCCCCGAGCGTGATCGCGGCGAACGGCGTGAACGCGGCGGCGATCAGGCCGGCGGTCAGGGCGGTGACGACGGCGGCGCCCGGCGCCCTCGTCCAGCGCACGGCGAGCAATGTGCCCGTCGCCGAGACGCTGGCGACCGCCGCATACGCGAGCGGCGAGACGACCGCCAGAACGCCCGTGACCGGTGAGATGGCGACGACGAGAAGAGCGCCGGCGGTGGCAAAGACGGCGCACACCAGCAGGTCGCGGGTCGAGAGTCGTGGGGTGGCGCGGTGGGCCGGGCGAATCGTGGTCACAGCATCCGTGCCCGTCTGGCCGCGGGAACCGCATCTTCGCGCCGGGTCACTCCCAGCTTGCGATAGATGGACGCGGTTTGATTGCGCACCGTGTTCACCGACACGTTGAGTTCTGCGGCGATCTCGGCGAGGGTGTGATCGGTCGCCAGGTGCGACAGGACGATGCGTTCGCGCCGGGTGAGGCCGATCCGCGGATGCTCGAGCGTGACGTATGCCGACTGCTGAGCGACGGTTTCGACCACGGTGGCGAGCCAGGCCGTGTGCGCCTCTTCTCGGGCATCCATCGCGCTCAATCGCAGGAAGTCGTCGCGCACCATGAAGGCAAACGGGTCGATCTGCTCGGTGCGACGCGAGATGCGCAGGGCCGATTGGAAGTAGTCGAGAGCGGTGGACTCTTCTGCCTGCCGCAGCGACGCCGAGGCGGCGATGAGGAGGAGTCCGATGGCATCCGAGTGACCCGCGTCGCCGCTTTGATGCAGTTTTATCGCGCCGGACAGTGCTTCCGCGAAGCGGCCCTGCACCAGGTGAACCCGCAGGATGGCGGCGGCGAGGGGTGCGTAGCGCGACCCCTGCTCGGCTTGGGCCAGCGCTTCTGCTTCGGCATTACGAAGTTCGGCCAGGAGGAGATCCAGGCGCAGGGCCGTGAGGGTGGCGTTGAGGAACGGCGAGATGTTCGGTCGGTGTTTCTTCTGCCGCGTGCCGTCGTCGAGCAGTCCCAGTGCGGCCGCGGCGCCGTGCTTCTTCCAGGTCAACCGCACGCGCACCGCGAGAGTGATCGGCCAGTGTTCCATCGTCGCCCAGTGCGCTCGGGTGGCGTCGAGTTCGACCCCGGCGGCGTCGAGATCGCCGCGCTCGATGGCCAGGATGGCTTCGGCGGTGTGGGCGGGCACGGCGTAGAAACTGTTCAGCAGGCGCTCGGGCGTCGACACCGACCACAGGAGCCGGAGCGTCGCGCGCGCGGCCGCATGGTCCCCGTCGGCCACCTCGACGAGGGCGCGGAGTGACAACCTGTGGAACGTGGTGCTGTCGATCTCGCCGTCGTCCTTCCATCGCACCGAACCGGCGAGGAGTGAGCGGGCGGCCTGCGTATCGCCGAGATAGAGCGTCGTCGTCGCCGTCTGCACTCCGATGATCTCGTCCAGGAAGCTCAGGTCGTGGTGGGGGTCATCCGCGCGCGCGAGGAGCGCGAGGAACCGATCGAGTGCGCGCGGCACCACGGGGTAGAGACCCGAAAGTCGGGCGCCAATGAGCAGGAAACCCTGGGCCAAGACCCGCTCGGCCGACGGCCGGCCCTGGTCGGTGAAGCGTTGCGCCTCGGCCAGCGTGATCACCGTGGCGAAGTGTCGGGCGGCCGCGAAGTGCCTCCCGTGCGCGTACTGTTCGACGCCCGCGTAGACGGCGAGGAACATGTTCTTCCGGGCCGAGAAGCGCCGATGGGGCATGATCGGCTGGCTGTCCATGAAGGCGGCGACGATGAGTGCGTAGTTGCGGATGAGGATTCTCTCCGCAAGGTCCCATTCCTCTGCGTCGAGCGCGGCCAGGAACGCGCCCGCGTGCTCTCCGGTGCGGCTGAGGTGACGCGAGATGCGACTATCGATGGTTTTCAGGTCGCCGGGGTGCGTCGCTTCGAGCTCGACGCGTGCAGCGCGTTGGACGATCGGCGCGACGCGGAAGTGGCCGTGCTCGGTGCTCGACCACCATCCGAAGCCCGCCAGCTCGAGCGAGGCCGTGGCGTCCTCCCACTGTTCGGCAGGCACGCCCACGGCGAGGGCCCTCGCGGCATCGCCACGCCCCAGCGCCGCGACCGTCAGCAACACTCGCGTCGGCTGAGCGTCGGAGACGGCGCGGAGCGCGGCGCGAAGACTGCTCTGAACGCGGAGCCCTGTCGCCCGAACCGACCCACCCGCCTCGATCTCTCGCAGAACGAGGCCCACGGCGTGCGGCCACCCGGCGGTCTCTTCGAAGAGCGAGTGGATGCGCTCATCCGTCAGGGAGAGACGCCGTGCCGCGGCCGCCGCCCGGATCTCGTCGAGCGTGAAGGCGAGAGCTTCTTCATCGATGACCGCAGCATCGAGATAGCGATCGGGATCGAGCGCTTCCACGACTCCCGGGGTGCGCGATGCGACGACGAGCCGCAGGTCTGGCGCGAGTCGAAGGATTCGGGCTACCTCCTCGCGGACGCCGGCCAGCGCGAGACGTTCTCCTCCATCGAAGACCACGGTCACGGGGCGCGTGCTGCGACGCAGATTCCCATACGCGCGTTGCCATCCCGGCTGGCGTTCCTCGTTCACGGGCGTTTCCGAGTCGTCGAAGCCGGCGACTGCCAGCACGAGATCCCAGAAGAGTTCGGGGCTCGTGATCGTCGAGTCGAGAGGAACCCAGACGAGGGCTCGCTCCTCCGGCTGGCTCACCATCCAGTCGGAGATGAGCATCGACTTGCCGAAACCGCGTCCCGCCTGCAGAACGATGAGGCGTGATTCCGTCTCGTTCATGGTCGTCAGGAGGCGGGGTCTCCGTGCGTGCCAGGGCGGCATGTCGTGCCGCCGCATTTCGGGGTGAGTGTCTTTCATAGTTCCCTGGTCGAAAAAGCATGTGTCGATGCCGCAAGTCGTGGATTCCCGAGATCCACTTCATCAGGCTAGCCGCTGCGCACTTGTCGTCGCTGCCGTGATTGGAGGAGCATTTTGAACCTGAGATCGACCGGCACGATACCTTGGGGGACATTATCAGGCGGAGGCTGGGGGCCGATGAAAAGCGTGCGAGTTGTCGCTCTTTTCGCGCTTTACGCGTTCTTCATCCTGTGGCTCATAGCGACCACGCTCTATCACCAACGCACGTACTGGGGCGACGCTGCCCAAACCTGCCTACAGGCTCCAATCGGTACTGACGTCTCAGAGGGCGCCTATCGGGTGCACTCGTTCCTACCTCTAGGCACAACGTGTGTCTCCTCTGACGAAAATATGTCGCTGCGCTCTGTATTCCTGCCCGAGCCCTGGTGGGATTTCGGAATCCTCGTTCCCGTTGGCGTCGCGATTTTGGTGTTAGAGCTACGACGCACGTCGAGCCCGCCCGTCGCGAAGCCGGATGGCGGGCTCCGAAAGCGCGGTTAGTGCGGCGTTCTCTGCAGGAACGTCGCTAGGTTTTCCGGCGCTTCGCCGGTGATGGTCTCGACGGCGTCGCTCGCGGGTGCCATGACATTGCTGGCCACGGCGGTGTAGGTGCTCACCCAGGCGTCGACTTGCCAATCGGGTGCCCCATAGGGCGCTCGCGACGCGTAGGCCTCCTCGATGCTCTCGTCGTAGAAAGTCGCGTCTCGCCCGCGGATGCGGCTGATCGTGGCGGCGACGTCGGCGAAGCTCAGCGCCTCGGGGCCGGTAATGTCGTAGGTTCGCCCGGAGTGCGCGGCGGGATCGAGGAGCACCGCGGTAGCCGTGCGGGCAACGTCGGCGCGCGAGACGATGGCGACGCGACCGGTGCCGCCGGGTCCGCGGATGACGCCGTCTTCGCCGACGAGGGCTTCCATGAAGTCGATGTAGAAGCTGTCACGCAGGAAGGTCCACGACATGCCGGATGCTTTGATGTGTTCCTCGGTGGCGAAGTGGTCGCGGGCGAGCGTGAAGGTCGCGTCGGGGGCCGCGGCTACGAATGATGTGTAGACGACGTGGCGCACTCCGGCCGAGGCGGCCGCATCGACGAATGTGCGGTGCTGCTCGAGCCGGTCGGCGCTCTCAGACGCGGAGACCATGAAGAGGGTCTCGACCCCCTCGAGCGCTTCGGCTGCAGCCGCCGCGTCTCTGTAGCTGGAGCGGTGCACGGTGCTGCCCGGCAACCGCTCCGCCTTCGCCGGGTCGCGCACGAGAAGGCGCTGGGGCACGCCGCGATCGGCGAGGGCCCGGGCCACGTGTCCGCCGACCACCCCGGTCGAGCCGGTGACCGCCAGTGTTGCCGCAGCCGCATTCGTCTGGGTGTCGCTCACGTGAAGTCCTCCTCGATGGTGACGGCGGATGTCTCGCCGCACGGCCGCTGCCGGGTCGAACAACCGCCCCTACAAGCTTCACCCGTTGATGCGGGCGCTTCAAGGCCAGCCGCCTACGCACTTTCGGGTAAGCGGTGCTGCTCGCTACACATTCCACTCCAGCGCGCAAACAATCCAGAGGGATCTTGGACAGATGCTCTTCGAACGGACATGTATAGGTAAAGCATGTTCACCGAGGGGGATTCATGAATGAAGTTCAGTTCACACAAGCATTGCGAGATTCGGCACCGGTCGTGTCGGCACCCGAGACTCTCGGCAGCCACAGCGAGCGCATCATCGCTGAAGGGCGCACCCGGCGCAGCCGCCGTGCGCGATCGTGGATCGGAGCCGTCGTCGTAATGGGCGTCCTCGCCGGCGGAACGTCGGTGGCGGTCGCCGGCGACGGGCGCGAAACGCCGTGGGGGTGGGTTGCCGAGAACGTCTTCTCGATTGAGCAGCCTGACGCGGAGGTCTGCTTCCAGGGCACGCGCGTGATGTTCGAGGGCGTAGCTGCTGATTCGCCGATCGTCGAGGATGCACGGGATATCGCACGAAGCATCGATATCGACCAAGTGAACCTGGCTCCGATCGAGGGAGCGATCCGTCGGGAGCACGCGGCAGCGAAGGACCTCAACGGTAAGCCGGCACCCATCGTCGAGTCGCGGTCACAGGTGAAGCAAGCGGCCGTGCACAAATACATTTTCGAGACCGTCATGGACGAGCTCGAAGCCCGGGGATATCCCACGTCGTCGAGCCCGATCTCGATCGCAAGCCAAACCATGGGCTGCAACTGATGCGGGTCGACAACAACGCTGATGCGATCGAGCGATGCGTGCGCGAGAACGAGGACGATCTCTACCGCTACTTCCGTCGGCGGTTTTCGAACGATGCCGACGCGGCGGAGGCCTTCGGCGAAACGCTTCTGACGCTGTGGAAGCTCCGCCGCAAGATCCCCGCGGATGGGCATGACGCCAGGCTCTGGCTTTTCGGGGTCGCCCGCAACGTTGCCCGCACGACACAGCGATCGCTGGCCCGCCATTCGCAGGCCGTGGGGAGATTTGTGGACGAAATGCGAGAGAGCGCCGCAACGTCTCCGGGCTCGGATGAAGCGATCGAGGTTCGGCACGCACTTGGCAAGCTCAACCCAGATGATGCCGAACTCATCCGGCTGATCTATTGGGATGCTTTCCACTCTCATGAAGCGGCCATCGTGCTCGGAGTGAGCGCATCCGCGGCACGCTCACGGCTCGCAAAGGCCCGAGCCACTCTCCGTGCCGAGCTCGAAGTAGAGGCGGAGATTGCGGTCACGCGCGGTGGCCCGGCTGTCGGCGGGAGGACTCTGTAGGCGGACCGGTTACCCCCGAACGGGTGACAAGAATGCGAAGTGTGTGGAAGGGTGTTGGCATGCCTCGACCGTTTGGGGTCGGGGAACACGAATCAGGATGGGGACGATCATGAAACGTAAATCACTGAAAGCAACGGCGGTCGCAGCGGTTGCCGGGGGACTACTTTTCGCCGGCATCCAGCCTGCCCAAGCCGCTCAGGCCGTCTACCACTATGAGTCATTGGGCACCTGCTCGCAGGCGGCCGACCGCTATGCGCAAAGCGCCACGATCGAGCAGTACTGCACGGTCGACGCCTACATCAATGACGTCCCGTATCGGTGGCGTCTCATCGTGAACTTCTGACCGACACGTTGTTCGAGACATCCCCCGGCTGACTCTTTCCAGCTGGGGGATTCGTCTGAGGCCATTCGATACTCTCGAGGCAGATTAGCGTCAGTGTCAGCGTCACCGTCGACAGAGCAGAGGAGCACACCGTGAGCACGAGCCCCGGGCAGATGGACGTGACCTTCACCGCCCCCATCGGGGTCACGGTCAAGGGCGATCTCTGGTCTTGCGTTGAAGTCCCGGGCTCGGTCGAACTGTTCGGCACCGGCAAATCGGTGAAGGTCGTCGCGACCGTCGACGGGGAGCCGTTGACCGCCGGGCTGATGCCGACCGGTGTCGGTGGACACATGCTCTCGATCAGCGCGAAGCTGCGGAAAAAGCTCGGCAAGGACCTCGGCGATTCGGTCACCGTTCATCTCACCGAACGTCTCACCTAAGTGGGTCGGCGAAACTCAACGGGCTTGTAACCTGGGGCCATGCAGCGCCGCGACCTCAGCGACGGTCCTTTACGAGTCCCTCGGAGAACGATGAACCTCTCGGCGACCCCCATCGTGACCGCACGATGCGTTCTCGAGCCGCTGACGGTGGAACACGCGCCGGAAATGATCGGCGTCCTCGCCTCCGATGATTTGTATACGTTCATTGGCGGAGAGCCGCCCTCGGAGCGTGCGCTGCGGGAACGGTATCGACGCCAGGTGGAGGGGCGCTCGCCGGATGGCACCGAGGGATGGCTGAACTGGGTGATCCGCGAAAACGCGGGCGGCCGCGCGATCGGCTACGTTCAGGCGACAGTTGCGGAGCGCGCTAAGGGTGCCCCTGCGGATGTGGCCTGGCTGATCGCGTCGTCGATGCAACGCCAGGGTTTTGCCTCAGAAGCGGCGGAGGGCATGGTCGGGTGGCTCCGCGAACGGGGTGTGACCAACATCCGTGCCCATATTCACCCTGGGCATGAAGGTTCCGCTCGAGTGGCTCGGCGTCTGGGGCTGGCACCGACACTCGAGATGCAGGATGGCGAAACCCTGTGGGTGGTGCAGGAATGAGCGAGGGTGGGTGTTAAGTCCTCTTCGACTTCCCGCCCGGATAGCGAGTTGGTGGGGTGGGCACCGGTGCCCATGGTGTGCGAGGTGGCCCGCCGATAGCGTTACTCACCATCATGGACAACATCGGAATCATCCTGCTCGCCGTCCTCATCCTCGTGATGCTGATCGGATGGCCCATCGCTCGCCCGTTCCTCAAACGTCTGGCGAATGCGGCCGGTCGTGAGGCCGGCGAGAAGTACGCGGCCGGCAAACTGCCCGGCGTGCTCGAGGCCCTGGGCCGCACGGTCGTCATCCACGCCGACGAGGCCGCCGCGCATCACGTGGTCGACGCGGCCGTGGCGACGATGCCCCGCAAGGCCGGCGCGCACGTCGGTGGCGGCTGGGCGATCAAGTGGGTCGAGAAGGATGACGTCGTCGCGCAGCTCACCACCGAGCCGTCCTCGGGTGCGAGCGTGTTGAGCGTGAGCCGGTTCCGTGACTACCTGGGCTTCCCGCAGGGGGCGAAGGAGTGGACGGCCTTCGCGCGGGCCGTCGAACAGGCTGCTGCGGCATCCGGAATCGCCGTCTCGACCGGCTCCGTCACATTTGCCCGCGGCGCGCGCGTCGACGACAGGAACTGGGTGTGGGCGCCGGTCGCCGGGCACCCGAGCGTCTGACGAGCCGTCGCATCACGACGCCATGAATTCCGTGGCCGAAGCGCACAGCCGGTGCCTCTAGAGGGCGGTCGGGCCGGCCAGTGGCGCGGTGGACGAGCGCTCGATCAGCTGAACTATGGGGGTGTCCAGTTCGGATGGTTCACTCGTCGAGCCTTCGATGCGGGCAATCGCTAGCGATGCGAGCTGCCGACCGAAGCCGGCTGTATCGAGCCGGATGGTTGACAGGCGCGGTTCGAAGAGGTTCGCGATGGGGGCGTCGTCGTGGCCGATCACCGACAGTTCCTCGGGAATGGAGATTCCGGAGCGAAGAGCCGCGCCGGCCAGAGCCGCGGCCACGTCGTCGTTATAGGCGAGAACCCCTGTCACTCCCTCCGACCGCCAGGCTAGCGCCGCAGCGTTCGCCGATTCGTCGTACAAATCGATGGGCAGGCGGCGGATGCTGCAGCCCATCGCCTCGGACGCACGCTGGGCTGCCTCCCAACGCTCGTGCCCGAGAGTCGCCAAGCGTGGGTCGGCGGTGTCTGCATAGGCCAGCGAGCGATGCCCCAGGGAAGCGAGGTGCTCCACCTGCAAGGTCGTGCCGGGCTCGCGATACGGAGGAGCCGACGTGTCCGGATCTGGAATGATGCGGGTGACTCCGGCGGCCCGCATCGCCTCAACCGTTCTAGGCGCGAAGGGGAGGTAGCCGATGACTGCGTCCAGTTCCACGGTCTCCCAGAGCGGCCGGGCGCGTCCTGAGTCGTGCGGGGTCGCGATCAGAAGGGCATAGCCCGCGTCGTCCAGGGCGTTGGATGCTTCTTCGATGTTGTTCCGCACGCTGAAGTCGATCGGCCAGTCGGGCAGGATCAGGAGCACAGTATTCGTGCGCCCTCTGGCTAGCGCTCGGGCCGCCGCGTGGGGGCGGTAGCCGAGTCGGTTCGCCTCGGCGATGACCCGTCGCCGAGTTGCCTCGGAGATGGTTTGCCCTGCCGTGTTGTTGAGGACGAATCCGACGGTCGCGCGTGAGACTCCGAGCGAGGTTGCGATGTCTTTCGCGGTGACGCGTCGAGGCCTCGCGTCGGTGGCATCTGACTGCGTGCCCACGGGCCCCCCTCGCTGCGATCCGCTTGCGCGGTCTAGTTCTCCAGGCTAGCACCGGCGCTCTTCCGCTGTGCTCGCCGGATGCGTGGGCTAGCGTGCCCGGGCGCATCCTTCATATTCCCTTTTCGACGGACCACTTGCGCGTGCTAGTTGGCGCGAGCTAGAGTGCACAACTAGCGCGCGCTACCCGACGCGAATCTGACAATGGAGTCCCTATGACACACGAACCTTCCCCGAGCGAGACGCCCAGCGCGTCAGCCGCCCCCGCGCAACCGTTCCCGGCTGCTCCGGCCGCCGTCGATGAGATCATCGGCAGCGCGCAGACGCCGCCCGAGACCAAGGCGAGCACCTCCTACATCTGGTTCCAGGTGCTCGGCCAGTTCGGCGTCTTCGTCGCGTTCATCACCCCGCTGGCGATCTCCTTGGCTATCCGCCTCGCGGAGCTCGCCCCCGGGCACGAGGAGTACCTCGGCTACATCACCGGGTCGGGCGCCCTCGTCGTCATGCTCACCGCTCCGCTCTTCGGGGTACTCAGCGACCGAACACGCACCAGGATCGGTCGTCGCCGCCCGTTCATGATCGCGGGCACCCTGCTGGGAGTGGTGTCCCTCGTGGTGATGGCTCTCGCGCCGACTGTGCTGGTGCTCGGTCTCGGCTGGATCCTCGCGCAGCTCGGCTGGGGTCAGGTGCTGCAAAACCTGCAGACGTCCATGGCCGACAAACTGTCCGAGACCCAGCGCGGGAAGGTCGCCGGACTCGCGGGGTTCGCGACCCAAGTGGCACCGGTGTTCGGTGTCGTCATCGCCGGTTCATTCTCCGGCAACGCGCTTCTCCTCTTCCTCCTGCCGGGTCTCGTCGGCGTGATCCTCGTCGCCCTGTTCGTGCTGTTCACCAGGGAGCCGGACACCCGCGGCGCACGCTTCGACGAACAGCTTTCCGTGAAGACGCTGTTCAGCAAGTACGTGTTCAACCCCCGTCGCCACCCGGACTTCTCGCTCGTCTGGCTCGGCCGGTTTCTGTTCTACTTCGGTCTGACGCTCAACACCACTTTCACCGCGTTCTTCTTCGCCTCGCGACTCGGTGTCGAGGTGGCCGATGTCGCTCCGATCATCGCCACGCTCGGACTGTTCGGCATCGGAGCGACCACACTGGGCGCCATCGGCGGTGGCTTCTTGTCCGACCGGGTGCGCCGGCGGCGCGTGTTCGTTCTCCTCGGCGCGGTGTTGTTCGCGACCGGTGCGATCGTGATGGCGCTGGCGTCCGACATCCCCCTGCTCTACACCGGGTCCCTCATCACCTCGGTCGGCATCGGGATGTTCGCCGCCGTCGACCAGGCATTGATCCTCGATGTGCTGCCCGAGAAGAACACCAACGCCGGACGGTACATGGGGATCATCAGTTTCGCCGTGTCGATTCCGCAAGCCGTCGCCCCGTTCATCGCCCCGCTCCTGCTCACGATCGGCGCCTCGGTCACGGGCGACAAGAACTACACGTTGCTCTACGTCATCGCCGCCGCGTTCACCCTGGTCGGTGGCCTGGTCGTGCTTCGAATCCGATCCGTCCGCTAAGTCATCCCGCACCGCCGAGGAGCTATCACCGTGCCCACCTGGACCGCAGCCTTCATCACCCCGACGACAGCAGCACCCGACCCCGAAGGGCCGGCCGCATACTTCCGCAGGGAGTTCACCGTCACCCGCGCCCCCACCTCCGCCACCCTCTGGGTCACTGCCGTGGGGTTGATCGAACCCCATCTGAACGGCGGGGTTGTGGGCGACGAGGTGCTCACGCCCGGTTGGACGTCGTATCGCCACCGCCTCGCGGTCAGCAAGCACGAGGTCACCGACAGCATCCGC